>Ga0160502_100025_pt1 | contig 254562 bp, 229 predicted proteins | sample DIDnMG_14_FD_108237 | JGI IMG/M metagenome (GOLD analysis project Ga0160502, IMG submission 108237) | Enriched soil microbial communities from UW Madison campus, WI, USA - DID2933_E24_Xylan MG | ecosystem: Environmental > Terrestrial > Soil > Unclassified | place: USA: Madison, Wisconsin... | reverse complement strand
TCGACGCCAGCTTCCCGCTGGGCGATGACGAAGGCGTGACCATCACCTACGACCGTGGCCAGGCGCTGTCGCGCGAGGACATGCAGTTCCTCACCTGGGAACACCCGATGGTACAAGGCGGCATGGACCTGGTGCTGTCCGGCTCGATGGGCAACACTGCCGTGGCGCTGATCAAGAACAAGGCGCTCAAACCCGGCACCGTGCTGCTTGAACTGCTGTTCGTCAGCGAGGTAGTGGCACCGCGCAGCCTGCAACTGGGCCGTTACCTGCCACCGGCGGCATTGCGCTGCCTGCTCGATGCCAACGGCAACGACCTCGCGTCCCGCGTTGCCTTCGAAACCCTCAACGACCAGCTGGAAAGCGTGCCGCGCGCCAGCGCCAACAAGTTCGTCCAGGCCCAGCGTGACGTACTGGCCCAGCGCATCGGCAGTGGCGAGGCCAAGGTCATGCCGACCCACGTCGAGCGCGTGGCCGAGGCCCAACGCCGCCTGGCAGCGGAAGCCGACGAAGAGCTGGCCCGTCTGGTCGCGCTGCAAGCGGTCAACCCGAGCGTGCGCGACAGCGAGATCGAGGCGCTGCGCAAGCAGCGCGAAGAGGGCCTGGCGATGCTGGAGAAAGCGGCACTGCGCCTGGAAGCCATTCGCGTGCTGGTGGCTGGCTAGTCCCGACCCAGAGCTCCCATAGGGCTGCCTTGTGCTGCATCCTGTGGGAGCGGGCATGCCCGCTCCCACAGGGGCAAACTCTATATTCCGGGCTGCGATCAGGTTCATAACCAAATCGTAGGAATCAATGTGCCATTAGTCAGGAAGGGTTAAACACCTCTTCCTATACTGCCTCTGGACAGTCTGCACAGGGTTGTAGCGCAGACGAGTGAAAACTCGACCAAGAGGCACTCCATGGAATGGCTGGGGCTGCAACTGTTCGCCGATTTGCCGGCAACCGGGCGCATTGTCATCGATTGCCGGCATGACCCGTTCCTGGTCCTGCTCGCCTACTTCGTCGCCTGTGCGGCCTGCTTCGCCACCCTGGACATGGCCGAGCGCCAGTCCCACAGCGAAGACCCGACCGCCCACCGGCAATGGAACATGCTCGGTGCCTGCTGCCTGGCCGGTGGCATCTGGGCCATGCACTTCATCAGCATGCTGGCCTTCCAGGCGCCAGTGGAAGTGCATTATGACGCGTCGCTGACCATCCTTTCGCTGCTCATCGCTCTGGCCGTTGCCTGGCTGGCCATGCACAGCCTCGACCGCAGCCAGATGCGCGCACACCATTACCTGCAAAGTGCAGTGCTGATCGGCCTGGGCATCATCCTCATGCACTTCGTCGGTATGGCCGCCCTGGAAACCGGCGCCCGCCAGTACTACCAGAGCGGCCTGCTGCTGGCCTCTACCACCATTGCCCTGCTCACCAGCCTGACGGCGCTGTGCCTGGCCCGCTACTTCCGTCAGGGCAGCGGTACCCTGCACCAGGCCATGAAGTACGGCGCCAGCGTGCTGATGGCCGGCGGCATCGTCGCCACCCACTTCACCGCAATGTCGGCCATGACCCTGGTCATCCCGGCCGACACTGCCCTGCGCCTGCCCTCTGGCGACAACAGCCTGCAACTGGGGCTGGGTATCGGCTTCATCACCCTGCTGATCAGTGGTGCCAGCATCAGTACCGCACTGGCCGACAAGAAGCTGCAAAGCAAGGAGCACGACCTGCGCCGGGTCAGCGTGCTGCTCAGCCAACTGGACCAGGCCCGCGCTTCGCTGCAGCAGGCCGCGCACTACGATGCCCTGACCAACCTGGTCAACCGCCGCGGTTTCAACCAGGTGTTCGCCGAACGCCTGGCCGAACACCAGGCCACGGAAAGCCGCCTGGCGGTGATGTTCCTCGACATCGACCATTTCAAACGCATCAACGACAGCCTCGGCCACGACGCCGGCGACGAACTGCTCAAAGTGATCGCCAGCCACATCAAGGCCGCCACCCGCAACCACGACCTGGTCGCGCGCTTTGGTGGCGACGAGTTCTGCGTGGTCACCAGCCTCAACAGCCGCGACGAAGCCCGCCACCTGGCCCAGCGCATCATGCAAAGGATGAAAGAGCCCATCGACCTGGGCGGCCGACGCATGGTCATGACCACCAGCATTGGCATCAGCATCTTCCCCGACGATGGCATCACCGCCGAAGAGCTGCTCAAACATGCCGACCTCGCCCTGTACCAGTCCAAGGGCAGCGGGCGCAACAGCCTGAACTTCTTCAACGACAGCCTGAAGACCCGGGCGTCGATTGCCTTGCAACTGGAAGAAGAACTGCGCCTGGCCCTGCTAGAGGAGCATGGGCTATGCGTGCACTACCAGCCGATTTTCGACCTGCGTAGCAGGCAAGTGGCCAAACTGGAAGCCCTGGTGCGCTGGCAACACCCGCAACACGGTCTGCTCGGGCCCGAGCGTTTTGTCGCCATCGCCGAAGCCAACGGCCTGATTTTAGACCTCGACCTGTGGGTACTGCGCCACGCCTGCGCCGATCTGGCCTACCTGCAGCGCCATGGCGACGGCAACCTGAAGGTCACGGTCAATTGCTCCGCCGTCACCCTCAGCCACGACGAACTGCCCAACGAGGTGGAGAAGGCGCTGTTCCACGCTGGGCTCGCTCCCCGGCAGCTGGAACTGGAAGTGACCGAGAACGCCCTGATGGGTGACATCCAGCGCACGGTCAACCTGCTCAAGCGCGTGCGCGCCCTGGGCGTGGCGCTGTCGATCGATGACTTCGGCACCGGCTACTCGTCGCTGGCCTACCTCAAGCGCCTGCCGCTGGACGTGCTGAAGATCGACCGCAGCTTCCTGCAGGATGTACCGGGTACCCAGAAGGACCGCGAGATCGTCCAGGCGATCATCGTCATGGCGCATACCCTGCATTTGCAGGTGGTCAGCGAGGGCGTGGAAACCGACGAACAGCTGGCGTTCCTCGAGGCCCACGGCTGCGACTACCTGCAGGGCTACCTGCTGGGCCGCCCGGAGCCGCTGGCCGAACTGCGGCCACTACTGGAGCGGCTGCAGCGCCAGAGCAGTGTGCTCACCCCTTGCGGCGGTACAGTTCAACCAGGGTCGCCGGATCTTTTTGCAGATAGCCCTGGCTTCCGTGCAGGCGCATCAATTGCGCAGCGAGGCCACTGAGCGGCGTCGCCGCCCCCTGTTCGCGGGACAACTTGACCGCACCATCCAGATCCTTGAGCAGCGTGCGCACGTGCCACTTGATCGGCTCGAAGCGGCTCTCGGCCATTTGCGGCGCGAGGATCTGCAACGGTTTGGAATCTGCAAAGCCGCCAGCCAGCGCTTCGGCGAGCAGAGTCGCGTCGACACCGGACTGTTCAGCCAAGGCCACCACTTCGGCAATCACCAAGGCATTGCAGGCCACGATCATCTGGTTGCAGGCCTTGGTCACCTGGCCCGCACCCACCGCCCCCATGTGCGTCACGCGCTGGCCAAGTACCTGCAGCACCGGCCGGGCGCGCTGCAGGTCGGCCGCCTCGCCACCAACCATGATCGCCAGGGTGCCGGCTTCGGCACCGGGCGTACCGCCGGACACTGGCGCATCCAGCCAGGCCATGCCGCACAGCGCCGCCAGTTCGGCGGCCATCTCACGGGTGGCGGTGGGTTCCAGGCTGGAGAAATCGATCAGTAATTGGCCGCTGCGCCCGCCCAGGGCAATGCCTTGCTCGCCAAACACCACCTCGCGCACTACCGCCGTGTCGGCCAGGCACAGCAGTAGCATTTCGCTGTCGCGGCACAGTTCGGCAGGGCTGTTGGCCTGGCGCGCGCCAGCGGCGACCAGTGCGGCGCACTTGTCCGGGCTGCGGTTCCACACAGTCAGTGGGTAGCCTGCAGCCAGCAGGCGCCGGCACATGGGCAAGCCCATCAGACCGATGCCGGCGAATCCAAGCGAAGGTAGTTGTGAGCTCATCAATGACTCCAAACAAATTCGATATCGATCCGGGCCGCTTTGCGGCCTTCGCGGGGCACGCCCGCTGCAACAGGACTGCAAGGCAGCCCCCATTACGCATCCCGTAAACTGTTACCGCCACGCCGAATTGTTACTTCCCTCTACCTGTCCTGAGCGCCCTCAAGCACCAAAACAGGCCTGCTGCGCATTTTCGCGCACCAAAAAAGATCACACCTCTGCCGGGCGCTTCACCTGGATCACGATGAACGGCGAAACCACCACCGCCCAGATCTCTGGATCGCGGCTTTGCAGGTCCTGAGCCTGCTCGGCCGTCACCGGCCCAACAGTGCCATCACTACGCCACTTGGCGAAGATCTCGCTGCGATTCTCGGCCATCGCCTCGGCAACGGCGATCAGGTCGAGGCTTGGGTCGACCCAAATCAGGTCACCCTTGGCCCAGAAGCGCTCCAGCGCTTTCCACTCGATGATTGCCGTCTCGCCAAGCAATTTGGCATAGAGGGTGCTTGTTTGATCAGTCATGGGTGGTATCCGCAAAAATCGGCCAATAAAAAGGCCGGCATTTTTGCAGAAAAACCCGGTTTCAAATATGTAATTTGGTCGATGGATCCCGAAGTTGTGGGGCGGGGTCACAGATGCAGGCAGTTTGATGGCGCCTTTCTGTATCTTTGTGTCGATCAAGCGACAACCCAGGAAACAGGCACTTTTCGACCGCTTTTCAAGCGCTCGAACAGCGCTCTACACTGCACCGGTACAGTTCCGGGACATGTTCCGGGGGAAGGTGGGCTTGCGCGTTGGCATGGCCACGCCGCAAATCCCGCCCGGTCTGTAGCCCTGGCCGCCAGGACTATAAGAATTACAACAGAATGAGTGGAGCACTATGATCAAGATTTCCAAGCTGTTCGCCGCAATGGTTCTGGCCGGGGTAGCCAGCCATTCGTTTGCCGCCGATACCATCAAGATCGGGATTGCAGGCCCCAAAACCGGCCCCGTGACCCAGTACGGCGACATGCAGTTCATCGGCGCCAAGCAAGCCATCAAGGATATCAACGCCGCGGGCGGCGTGGATGGCAAGATGCTCGAAGCCAAGGAATACGACGACGCCTGCGACCCTAAACAGGCCGTTGCAGTCGCCAACAAAGTGGTCAACGACGGCGTCAAGTTCGTCATCGGCCACCTGTGCTCCAGCTCCACCCAGCCTGCGTCCGACATCTACGAAGACGAAGGCGTGATCATGATTACCCCGGCCGCTACCTCCCCGGAAATCACCGCCCGTGGCTACAAGCTGATCTTCCGCACCATCGGCCTGGACAGCGCCCAGGGCCCGGCCGCCGGCAACTACATCGCCGACCACGTCAAACCGAAGGTAGTCGCCGTCCTGCACGACAAGCAGCAGTACGGTGAAGGCATCGCCACCGCGGTCAAGCAGACCCTGGAAGGCAAAGGCACCAAGGTTGCCGTTTTCGAAGGCCTGAACGCCGGTGACAAGGACTTCTCCTCGATCATCCAGAAGCTCAAGCAGAACAACGTCGACTTCGTCTACTACGGCGGCTACCACCCAGAGCTGGGCCTGATCCTGCGCCAGGCTCAGGAAAAAGGCCTGAAAGCCAAGTTCATGGGCCCGGAAGGCGTGGGCAACGACTCCATCTCGCAGATCGCCCAGAACGCGTCCGAAGGCCTGCTGGTGACCCTGCCGAAGTCGTTCGACGCCGACCCTGCGAACAAGAAGATCGTCGACGCTATCAAGGCTGACGGCAAGGACCCAAGCGGTCCGTTCGTGTTCCCGGCCTACTCGGCTGTCGAGCTGATCGCCCAAGGTATCAAGGTTGCTGGCTCCGACGACACCGAGAAGGTGGCTGCCGCCATTCACGCCGGCAAGTTCAAGACCCCGACCGGCGAGCTGTCGTTCGACGACAAAGGCGACCTGAAAGACTTCAAGTTCGTGGTCTACGAATGGCACTTCGGCAAGCCGAAGACCGAAGTCTCCCCTCAGTAACTGCGTGACTAATAGCTGACCTACGAGCCCACTGTGCGAGCAGTGGGCTTTGTTTTATGAGGTTCATGGGCCTGATCCCCGCGATCCGGGGGCGGGCTCACCTGAAAATCTTAAAACCGTCACCCGCGGTTTCCTGGCCTTACCCCCGCCAGCGAAATGCAAATCAGGTTTTTAGGAGCGCTGTAATGCCTGAGATCTACCATTTCTTCCAACAACTGGTTAATGGATTGACCATCGGCAGCACCTATGCCTTGATCGCCATCGGCTACACGATGGTGTACGGCATCATTGGCATGATCAACTTCGCCCACGGCGAGGTGTACATGATCGGTTCCTACGTGGCCTTCATCGCCCTGGCGGGCCTGGCCATGATGGGTATCCATTCGCTGCCGATCCTCATGACCGTCGCCTTCGTCGCGACGATCTTCGTCACCAGTGCCTATGGCTACAGTATCGAACGGGTTGCCTACCGCCCCCTGCGCAACAGCAACCGCCTGATCCCGTTGATTTCCGCCATCGGCATGTCGATCTTCCTGCAGAACACCGTCTTGCTGTCGCAAGACTCCAAGGACAAGTCCATCCCCAACCTGATCCCCGGAAGCTTCTCGTTCGGGCCAGGCGGTGCAGAAGAGGTACTGATCAGCTACATGCAGATCCTGGTATTCGCCGTCACCCTGGTGGCCATGACCTGCCTCACCCTGTTCATCTCCCGTTCCCGCCTGGGCCGCGCCTGCCGCGCCTGCGCCGAGGACATCAAGATGGCCAACCTGCTGGGCATCAACACCAACAACATCATCGCCCTCACCTTCGTCATCGGTGCCGCCCTGGCGGCGGTGGCGGCCGTGCTGCTGAGCATGCAGTACGGGGTGATCAACCCCAACGCCGGTTTCCTGGTGGGCCTGAAGGCCTTCACTGCGGCGGTACTGGGTGGCATCGGCAGCATTCCGGGCGCCATGCTCGGCGGGCTGGTGCTGGGCGTGGCCGAAGCGTTCGGTGCCGATATCTTCGGCGACCAGTACAAGGACGTGGTGGCATTCGGCTTGTTGGTTCTTGTCCTGCTATTCCGGCCGACCGGCATCCTGGGCCGCCCGGAGGTTGAAAAAGTATGAACAGAAATCTCAAACAGGCGTTCTTCAGCGCCTTGCTGGTATGGGCCGTAGCGTTCCCGGTACTGGGCCTGAAACTGAGCATCGACGGCATCAGCCTGTCCGTGCACAGCCAGGGTTCCTTCAACCTCAGCATCATTGCCCTGTGCTCGGTGCTGATGTTCCTGCGCGTGCTGTTCGACAAGCAGTGGAGCTCGGTAATGGGCCGCCGTTCGGATCGCAAGCTGATCCCGCCGGCTGTCAGCAACTACCTGACCCTGCCGAAAACCCAGCGCTACGTGATCATGGGCCTGATCGTCGCGGCACTGGTGTGGCCGTTCTTCGGCTCGCGCGGTGCGGTCGACATTGCCACGCTGATCCTGATCTACGTGTTGCTGGGCCTGGGCCTGAACATCGTGGTCGGTCTGGCGGGCCTGCTCGACCTGGGTTACGTCGGTTTCTACGCCGTCGGCGCCTACAGCTATGCCATGCTCTCGCACTACCTGGGCTGGAGCTTCTGGGTATGCCTGCCGATCGCCGGCCTGATGGCCGCTACCTTTGGCTTCCTGCTCGGCTTCCCGGTGCTGCGCCTGCGCGGTGACTACCTGGCGATCGTGACCCTCGGCTTCGGCGAGATCATCCGCCTGTTCCTGCGTAACCTCACCGACTGGACCGGCGGCCCCAACGGCATCAGCAACATCCCCAAGCCGGAACTCTTCGGCCTGACCTTCGAACGCCGTGCCGCCGAGGGCATGCAGACCTTCCATGAGTTCTTCGGGCTGGAATACAACTCGATCAACAAGGTCATCTTCCTCTACCTGGTGGCCCTGCTGCTGGCCCTGCTGGCGCTGTTCGTGATCAACCGCCTGCTGCGCATGCCGATCGGCCGCGCCTGGGAAGCCCTGCGCGAAGACGAGATCGCCTGCCGCGCACTCGGCCTGAACCCGACCGTGATCAAGCTGTCGGCATTCACCCTGGGTGCCTGCTTCGCCGGTTTCGCCGGCAGCTTCTTCGCTGCGCGCCAGGGGCTGGTCACGCCGGAGTCGTTCACCTTCATCGAGTCGGCGATCATCCTCGCCATCGTCGTGCTCGGCGGCATGGGTTCACAACTGGGCGTGATTCTCGCGGCCATCGTGATGATCCTGCTGCCCGAGCTGATGCGTGAGTTCAGCGAATACCGGATGCTGATGTTCGGTGCGCTGATGGTGTTGATGATGATCTGGCGTCCGCAAGGCCTGCTGCCTATGCAACGTCCACACATGGAGCTGCGTCGATGAGCCGCGAAATTCTGCAAGTCAGCGGCCTGAGCATGCGCTTCGGCGGCTTGTTGGCGGTTAACGGCGTGGGCCTGACCGTCAAGGAAAAACAGGTGGTGGCACTGATCGGCCCGAACGGTGCCGGCAAGACCACCGTGTTCAACTGCCTGACCGGCTTCTACAAGCCCAGCGGCGGTACCATCCTGCTCGATGGCCAGCCGATCCAGGGCCTGGCCGGGCACCAGATCGCCCGCAAGGGCGTGGTGCGGACCTTCCAGAACGTGCGCCTGTTCAAGGAAATGACCGCGCTGGAAAACCTGCTGATCGCCCAGCATCGCCACCTGAACACCAACTTCTTCGCCGGCCTGTTCAAGACCCCGAGCTTCCGCCGCAGCGAGAAGGAGGCCATGGAGCGCGCGCAGTACTGGCTGGAGAAGGTCAACCTGACCGAATTCGCCAACCGTACCGCCGGCACCCTCGCCTATGGCCAGCAGCGCCGCCTGGAAATCGCCCGCTGCATGATGACCCAGCCGCGCATCATCATGCTCGACGAACCGGCAGCGGGCCTGAACCCGAAGGAGACCGAAGACCTCAAGGCGCTGATCGCCTACCTGCGTGAATCGCACAACGTCACCGTGCTATTGATCGAGCACGACATGAAGCTGGTGATGAGCATTTCCGACCATATCGTGGTGATCAACCAGGGCACCCCCCTGGCCCACGGCACGCCGGAAGAGATCCGCGACAACCCTGACGTGATCAAAGCCTACCTGGGGGAAGCGTAAATGCTGAAGTTCGAAAACGTTTCCACCTTCTACGGCAAGATCCAGGCGCTGCACAGCGTCAACGTGGAGATCAACCAGGGCGAGATCGTTACCCTGATCGGCGCCAACGGTGCCGGCAAGTCGACCTTGCTGATGACCCTGTGCGGCTCGCCGCAGGCGCACAGCGGCAGCATCAAGTACCTGGGTGAGGAACTGGTCGGCCAGCCGTCTTCGCACATCATGCGCAAGAGCATCGCAGTGGTGCCGGAAGGCCGCCGCGTGTTCTCCCGCCTGACCGTCGAGGAAAACCTGGCGATGGGTGGCTTCTTCACCGACAAGGGCGATTACCAGGAGCAGCTGGACAAGGTGTTGCAGCTGTTCCCGCGCCTGAAGGAGCGTTATATCCAGCGTGGCGGCACCATGTCCGGTGGCGAACAGCAGATGCTCGCCATTGGCCGGGCGCTGATGAGCAAGCCCAAGCTGCTGCTGCTTGACGAGCCCTCGCTGGGCCTGGCGCCGATCATCATCCAGCAGATCTTCGACATCATCGAACAGTTGCGTCGTGATGGCGTGACGGTGTTCCTGGTGGAACAGAACGCCAACCAGGCGCTGAAGATCGCTGACCGTGCCTATGTGCTGGAGAACGGCCGGGTAGTGATGGAGGGTACCGGTGAAGCACTGCTGACCGACCCGAAGGTGCGCGACGCGTACCTGGGGGGTTGATGGGAAAAGGGCCTTCGGGCCCTTTTTTCTGCCTGCCGGTTTTATATCGTGTGTGCTGGCCTCTTCGCGGGTAAGCCCGCTCCCACAGGTACGGCGCCACACTCAAGCTTGCGCTATCTCTGTGGGAGCGGGTTTACCCGCGAAGAGGCCAGCACAGTTGACCGAAAACTTGTGATCCCGGCAAAGCCTGAGTAACGTGCCAGCTCCTTGGCTAAAGATCCCCCGGAGCCCGCCCCATGCGCCTCACCCCCACCCTGCTGCTCACCGCCCTGCTGCCCCTGTTCGCCGGCTGCCAGCTCATGGCTGACGCCCCCAGCGACCCGAACATCGGCACTACGCGCATGCAGGGCGAGCTGCGTGCAGGCGGTGGCCAGCTGCTGTTCAAACCCTGCAGCGAAAACCGCACTTTCGTGATTAACGACGTCGCCGCCACCGGCATCCTGCAGGAAGCCGCCAACCTCGCCAAGGACGCCAACGACAAGCTGTTCGCCGATGTCCGTGGCCGCCTCACCGGCAGCAAGCAGGCCAACAACGACGGCTGGCTGGAAGTACGCCGCCTGTACCGCCTGGAACCTTCCACCCGCGCTTGCGAAGACCCCAACTTCAAGCAGCTGACTCTACGCGCCAACGGCCACGAGCCAGACTGGGACATCAAGGCCAGCGGCAAAGGCATGGTGCTCAATCGCGTCGGCCAGGAACCCCTGCCCCTGCCCTTCCTGGAAGAAGAAGTGCCCGGCGGTGGCCTGACCCTGACCAGCGAAGCCAACGGCCAGCACGTGGAGCTGTGGGTCGCGCCACAACGCTGCGTAGACACCGCCACCGGTGCCATCCACCACCTGCGCGCCGAACTGCGCATCGACGGCAAGCCCCTGCAGGGCTGCGGTTACTACGGCGGTGCGCGCGACAACTGATCGCCGGGCACTTTTATCCTGCCAGTCGGGGCGGCGAACAGCTTATACTTGGCGGTTTGTGTAAAGCCGCCGGCCGCCCATGGCCGGGATACTGGACCCTGCCATGCTACGAATCACCGAACTGAAGCTGCCCCTGGACCATCCCGACGAAGCCCTGCGTGAAGCCATCGTCCAGCGCCTGGGCATCCGCGACGAGCAACTGCTCAGCTTCAACCTGTTCAAGCGCAGCTACGATGCGCGCAAGAAGAACAGCGAGCTCCTGTTCATCTACACCATCGACCTGGAAGCCAGCAACGAAGCCGAGCTGCTCAGCAAGTTCGCCGACGATCGCAACATCGGCCCAGCGCCAGACGTGACCTACAAGTTCGTCGGCCAGGCCCCGGCCGATCTGCAGGAGCGCCCGATCGTGGTCGGTTTCGGCCCGTGCGGTATCTTCGCTGGCCTGTTGCTGGCACAGATGGGCTTCAAGCCGATCATCCTCGAGCGCGGCAAGGAAGTGCGCCAGCGTACCAAGGACACCTGGGGCCTTTGGCGCAAGAGCGTGCTCAACCCCGAGTCCAACGTGCAGTTCGGCGAAGGCGGCGCCGGCACCTTCTCCGACGGCAAGCTGTACAGCCAGATCAAGGACCCGCAGCACCACGGCCGCAAAGTACTGGAAGAGTTCGTCAAGGCCGGTGCGCCGGACGAGATCCTGTACATCAACAAGCCGCACATCGGTACCTTCCGCCTCACCGGTATGGTCGAGCAGATGCGTCAGGACATGATCGCCCTCGGTGCCGAAGTGCGCTTCCAGCAGAAGGTCACCGACCTGCTGATCGAGGATGGCCAGCTGACCGGCGTGGTGCTGGAGAGCGGCGAACAGCTGCACTCGCGCCATGTGGTGCTGGCCCTGGGCCACAGTGCACGCGACACCTTCCGCATGCTGCACGCCAAGGGCGTGTACATGGAAGCCAAGCCATTCTCGGTAGGCTTCCGTATCGAGCACCCGCAAACGCTGATCGACAAGGCGCGCCTGGGCAAGTACGCCGGCCACCCGAAACTCGGTGCCGCCGACTACAAGCTGGTGTACCACGCCAAGAACGGTCGTTCGGTGTACAGCTTCTGCATGTGCCCGGGCGGCACCGTGGTGGCCGCCACCAGCGAGCCGGGCCGTGTGGTCACCAACGGCATGAGCCAGTACTCGCGTAATGAGCGCAACGCCAATTCCGGTATCGTCGTCGGCATCGACCCCGAGCGCGATTACCCAGGCGGCCCGCTGGCCGGCATCGAGCTGCAGGAGCGCCTGGAAGCCCACGCCTACGTGATGGGTGGTAGCAACTACCAGGCCCCGGCGCAACTGGTGGGTGACTTCGTTGCCGGCCGGCCGTCGACTGCGCTGGGCAGTGTCGAACCGTCCTACAAACCGGGGGTGACCCTGGGCGACTTGGCGCCGAGCCTGCCGGACTTCGCCATCGAGGCCATCCGCGAAGCACTGCCGGCGTTCGACCGGCAGATCAAGGGCTACAACCTGCATGATGCGGTATTGACCGGGATCGAGACGCGCACCTCATCGCCGCTGCGCATTACCCGCGGTGAGAATTTCCAGAGCCTGAACCTGAAGGGGCTGTTCCCGGCGGGTGAAGGGGCCGGGTATGCGGGCGGGATCCTGTCGGCGGGTGTCGATGGGATTCGCATTGCCGAGGCGGTGGCGCGGGATATGCTCGGCCTCTGATTCCTTGTCGCCTGCCAGGGCCTCTTCGCGGGTAAACCCGCGAAAGGGCCCTTGCAGGCATCAGAAAAGTCCACAACCAACATCAGACTTCCCCCCCCCTCCTTCCCCATCTGCATCTAGGCTTCCCTCAGCCTAGCCAGCAACACCATATAACAAAAACGAATATGGTTTTTGTTTGAAAGCATATCTCCGCAGGCTAGGGTGTAAGCCCGTTCCAATCGTCAACTGCTCATGGAGAGCCCATAGCCCGTGCGTAGCCTGTTAACCCGTTTCCTCCAGCTAGAAGCCGCCAGCGGCCTGCTGCTGATCGCTGCGGCCATCCTGGCCCTGGTCATCAACAACTCGCCGCTCTCCTACCTGTACAGCGGCCTGCTCGACGTCCCCGTCGCCGTCCAGGTCGGCGCGCTGCACATCGCCAAGCCGTTGCTGCTGTGGATCAACGACGGCCTGATGGCCCTGTTCTTCCTGCTCATCGGCCTGGAGGTCAAGCGCGAGGTGGTCGACGGCCACCTGTCCAAACCCTCACAGGTGATCTTGCCCGCCACTGCTGCCGTGGGCGGCATGGTGATACCGGCACTGATCTACTGGTTCATCAACCGTGACAACCCGGTAGCCGTGGCCGGCTGGGCTATCCCGACCGCCACCGACATCGCCTTCGCCCTCGGCGTACTGGCCCTGCTGGGCAAGCGCGTGCCGGTGTCACTGAAACTGTTCCTGATGACCCTGGCGATCATCGACGACCTGGGTGCAATCATCGTCATTGCGCTGTTCTACTCGGGCACCCTGTCGAGCGTGTCGCTGCTGCTGGCTGCGGCCTGCCTGGTACTGCTGGTGGCCATGAACCGGCTTGGCGTGGTCAAGCTTGGGCCGTACATGATCGTTGGCCTGATCCTGTGGGTCTGCGTGCTCAAGAGCGGCGTGCATGCCACCCTGGCCGGCGTTGCCCTGGCCCTGTGCATCCCGCTGCGCACGCACCTTGCCGAACACTCGCCACTGCTCACCCTGGAACACGCCCTGCATCCGTGGGTCGCCTACGCCATCCTGCCGCTATTCGCGTTCGCCAATGCCGGTGTATCGCTGACAGGCATGACCGTGGAAAGCTTCACCCACCCGGTGCCCCTGGGCATCGCAGCCGGGCTGCTGCTGGGCAAGACCGTGGGAGTCTTTGGCCTGACTTGGGTCGCGGTCAAACTGCGCCTGGCCGCACTGCCTGCCGGCGCCAATTGGGGGCAAGTGCTGGGTGTGGCGATACTCTGCGGTATCGGCTTCACCATGAGCCTGTTCGTCGGCTCACTCGCCTTTGTGCCTGGCAGCAGTGATTATGCCGGGATGGACCGCATGGGTATTCTCACCGGTTCATTCTTCGCGGCCGTGTTCGGCTATGCCGTAACCGCCATGGCCAGCCGCAAGCCCAGCTTCGGCTGACTTGGCCTGCATGAAAAAACCCCGACTGGCGAAAGCCATGTCGGGGTTTTGTTTTGTTGCGCTACGGTCAGTGCGTGACGCGGCTGGTACCGTCGACGGTCATGATGCGCACGCGGTCGCCAACGCGGAAGATCTCGTTCTGCTGCACCGCCTGCACATAGGCACGCATGCTGCCATCGTCCTCACGCACGGTGATTTCGACACCTTGGGTACGAGTCAGGCCTTCTTCGGCGGCGGAACCGGCCAGGCCACCAGCAACGGCACCGATCACTGCAGCGACGATACTGCCACGCCCCCCTCCCACGGCACTGCCGGCCACGCCACCGACGATGGCGCCAGCACCACCGCCAATCGGGGTCTTGGTACCCTCGATCTTGACCGGGCGCAGGGATTCGATGGTACCCATGCGCACGGTTTGCACGCGGCGGGCCTCATCACGGGAGTAACTGTCACCGGTCAGGCTCGAGGCACAGCCACCCAGCAACAGCGACATGGTGGTAAAGGTCGCCACCAGCAGAGCGGATTTACGCATAGGTAAGGTCTCCATAAGTCATGATGTCCATTAGACGCTGCACGTTGACGGCTGTCACGGCACAAACGTAATAAAATTGTTTTCATTCAGCCAAGGTACAGCCTGTGTGGCTGAGTCGAGGCCATTTCAAGTGAGACCAAGGATAGCCATGGATTACTTCATCGTCGTGGTCACCACCGTTGCGGGGCTGTATTTCCACTGGTGGCTGTATGTGCGCATGCGCCGCTGGATCGACCGTGACCTGGCGTTGTCGCTGGCTGGGCCGGACGCTGGAAAACGCGCGTATATGCTGCAAAGGCTGGAGCAGGCGCGGGTGGAGAAGGTGGGGCGCAAGCAGTTGGCGGGGTGGTTGGAACGGGAGGCTGCGGGGTATCCGGGGTAGCCTGATGGATTGCCGGGGCCGCTTTGCGGCCCCAACAATCTCAGGGCGCCAGCCGCTCCCGCAGCCATTGCCCATCCACCAACCGGTAGTTCAGCCGGTCATGCAGGCGGCTGGCCCGCCCCTGCCAGAACTCGATGCGTTCAGGCAGCAAGCGATACCCCCCCCAATGCTCCGGGCAATGCGGCTGGGTGTCGGAGAAGCGCGCCTCGGTGGCCTTGACCAGCCCCTCCAGCTCCTCACGACCGGCAATCACCTGGCTCTGCGGCGAAGCCCAGGCCCCCAGGCGGCTACCCAGCGGACGCACCTGGTAGTAGGCGTCCGACTCCTGGGCCGTGACCTTCTCCACCCGCCCTTCGATACGCACCTGGCGCTCCAGCGCCGGCCAGAAGAAGGTCATGGCGGCGAAGGGGTTAACCAGAAGCTGCTGGCCCTTGGCGCTCTCGTAGTTGGTGAAGAAGGTGAAACCACGCTCATCGAGCCCCTTCAGCAACAAGATGCGGCAGTGAGGGCGGCCTTCACCATCGACAGTGGCCAAGGTCATGGCGTTGGCTTCCACTGGTACCTGCTCGGTTTTCACCGCATCGGCAAACCACTGGTGGAACAGGGCGAACGGTTCCCCCGGGGCCTGAGCTTCCGCCAGGCCATCACGGGTGTAGTCGCGGCGCATATCGGCCAGGGATTGGGTCATTGCTGCGTTCCTTGACGATCAGTTGGTCTTCGCAGGGCTATTGGCAGCTACTTTTTTGTCAGCGGTAGCTTTCTTGGCGACGGGCTTGGCCGGCGCAGCTTTCTTCTTGGCCGTGGTCTTGGCTGGCGACTTGGCCTTGGCTTTGGTTACAGGTTTCTTCGCCACAGCCTTGGCAGCCGGCTTGCTGTCGGCAGCCTTGGCAGCAGGCGCCTTGACATCTTGCACTGCCACCATCGGGGCCCGCGCCGGGGCGGCTTGCTGGTACTTGGCCAGCAGGGCGACCATGGTGTTCTGCGGAGTCAACAGCATTTCCACACGGCGGTTAAGGGCGCGGCCCTCGGCGCTGTCATTGGCGGCGCGCGGCATTTCCGAGCCCATGCCCTTGAGGTTCAGGCGGTCACGCTGCAGGCCACTGAGACGGAAAATGGCCGACACCGAAGCGGCACGCTCCAGGCTGAGCTTCTGGTTGGCGGCAGCGACACCGCTGCTGTCGGCATGGCCAAGCACCAACACGGCGGTCTTGGCATCACCTTCGACGGCCTTGGCCACACGGGTAATCGGGCCCAGGGTCATCGGCAGCAGCATGTTCGGACGGTCAGGGTTGTACGAGCTGTCCACCGGAATGGTCACGGCCAGCACATTGTCGCGGCGCTCCAGTTCCAGCTTGCTGCCCTTGATTGCCTCACGCAGCTTGGGCTCGTACTCGTCCAGCCAGGCCTGGGTGGCCTTCTGGTCGATCTTCGGTACCACCGGCCCCTTGGCCTGCTTCTCTTCACCGCCGAACGGCCACCACCAACGGCTGGCATTCTCGGACTTGGCGTCGGCCTTGGCCACGTTTTCAGTGACGGCTTGCTTCACTTCCTGCTCGGCAACCTTGTCCGAACCGAAGGGCCACCAGCTCGAGCCGCTGTCCTTCGAGGCGTCCTGGGAGTGACTGGCGCACCCGGTAACGGCGGTCAGGCACAGGGCGAGTGCTAAGGTTTTGTGTGAAGACATCAGCGATACACCATGAAATAGAAAGAAATTTTGCCTACACCCTTCAGGCGTTGGCATTGAGGATAGTCAAAGGGACGGGGCAATACCCGCATTACCCGATCAAAGGCAACTGGCAAGGACCCGTACCAGTTTCTGGGCTCGCGGGTCCATGAGCACATAAGGGCCAAGGGTATTGACCACGAAACCGAAGGCCACATCGTGCTCCGGGTCAGCGAAACCGACCGAGCCACCGGCACCTGGGTGGCCGAAGGCGCGGGCACCCAGGCCGAAGGTGGCGTTGGCCACGTCGGGCTGGTCAAGCATGCAGCCCAGGCCAAAACGGGTCTGGGTGAGCAGGGTACGATCCTGACCGAGGCTATGCTCACGGGTCAGTTCGTCGAGCAGTTCGGATTCGAGCAGGCTGCCGTCCAGCAACCCGGCATAGAAGCCTGCCAGGCTGCGCGCGTTGCCATGGCCATTGGCCGCTGGTTGCTGCATGCGCCGCCATTCCGGTTTGTTGGTGCTGGTCAGGATCGCCGGCGGATTGGTGAAGGCACGGGTCGACAGGGCTTCTGGCTCGCGCATGGTCACCTGCAGCAAGCGCTGCGCCGCAGCATCCCCAGCGTTGCCCTTGCCACGGGCGATATGCGCCACACGATGGAACTCGTCGTCCGCCAGGCCTACATGAAAATCCAGCCCCAACGGCCGGGCGGTACGGGCGACGATCGAGTCGCCGGGACCACGGCCGTCGGCACGGCGGATCAGTTCGCCGATCAACCAGCCGTAGGTGATGGCGGCATAGCCGTGCTCGGTGCCAGGTGCCCACCAGGGTGTTTCGGCGGCCAGCGCATCGACCATGGCCTGCCAATCATACAGCGCCTCGGCCGGCAGCAGCTCGCGGATGGCCGGCAAGCCGGCACGGTGGCTGAGCAACTGGCGCAGGGTGATCGCCTGTTTGCCGGCTTGGGCGAACTCGGGCCAGTAGTTGGCTACCGGGGCATCGAGGGCCAGCTTGCCCTCGCCTACCAGCTGCAGGGCAGTGACGGCAGTGAAGGTCTTGGTGCATGAGAACAGGTTGGCGATGGTGTCGCTGTGCCAGGCCTGCTGGCCGTCCTTGTCGGCACTGCCAGCCCAAAGGTCGACCACGGTTTCGCCCCCGACCTGGATACACAGCGCAGCGCCACGCTCCTGGGGATCATCGAACAGCGCGGCGAACGCTTCGCGCACTGCTTCGAACTTCAGCTCATAGTGACCCTGGATCTGCACCCGCTGTTCTCCGTACGACCATTTCCGAAAATGGTGTGCATTGTTTCAGTAGTTTGGCGTTTTGCAAACTGGCTTGGGCTGGGTGGTCACTGTGGGAGCGCCCTTTCGCGACACAAGGCCGCTCCCACAAAAGCAAGACCGCGTCAGCCTTTCTTTACCTAGGGCGCAGGTTTTTCCAACTCGGAGCGCAGCTGGGTCATAACCTGCAGGTTGCTCTTGCGCACGGCCTCGACAAACCCTGAATACGGTATGTCGGTAATCGCCACCAGCCCGAGGTGGCCGTTCTCGCCATCGAGCAGGCGCCCGCTGGCCGGCTGGTCGAGGTACTGGAACCAGTGCGCGCCAACGATCATCGGCTGCGCCAGGGCCGCCTTGAGGAAGCTGCCGTAAGCCGGGCCGCGGTCTTCTTCCCGCGCCACTTCCAGCGGCCCCGGCCAGAACGGCCCGCGATCGCGCGAGCCGAACTGGAACTCGGACACCAGCACCGGCTTGTCCAGCTCGGCCAGGCGGGCGAAGTCGTAGCCGTCCTGCGGCTTGAGGGTATAGAAGTTGAAGCTGAGCACATCGCAGAACTCGGCGCAGGCCTTGACCGCCTCCGGCGTGCTGACGGCATAGCGCCCCCCCAACAGCAGGTGATTGGGCGCATGCCACTTCAATGAGTCGGCAATGGTCCTGAAGTAGGTTTCGGCGAATACCTGCTGGAAGTGCTGGTAGTCACGCTCGATTTCCGGGTGCTCCGGGTCGGGCAACGGAGCCTCGAAGCCCGGGTCCTCCATCAGCTCCCAGGCGGTCAGTTCGATGCCCCAGGCCCTGGACAGCCCTTCCTGGTTACGGTACTTGTCGCGCAACTGCTTGAGGAAGGCGCGCTTGGCCGGCACATCGGTGGTCAGGCGCAAGGTTCCGTAGGCCAGGCCGTAACGCGCCTTGGGGTCGCTACCGGGAGCGGCCCAGGCTAGTTCGTTGTCGGCGAAATAGCCGATCAGCCAGGGGTCGTCACGGTGATCGCGGGCGGCAATGGCCACGGCGCGCTCGGTGGCCATGGCAAAACGCGGGTCGAACGGGTCGGGCATGCTGCCCCACCAGTCCATGCCGGTGCTGATACTGGCGTAGTCCCCCACGATCGACAGCGGCAAGGTGTACGGCATGCGCTTGGCCTGGCCCAGGGCCGGCTCGCTCCAGTTGCCGAGCGTGTTGAAACCCCAGGCTTGCAGGCGGTCGAGCGCATGCGCCTGCCAGCGGGTGGCATCCAGCGCCAAAGGTGGGCAGTTGGCCGGCTGCCCCTCTACCGCGGGCGGACAGGGTTTGCCATAGGTGCGCTGCAGGTTTGCGGCATAGAAATCGAACCAGCGCCCCTGTTTGAAGTTGCGCCCTTGCGACGAGGCATTGCCGTCGTCGTTGTTGCCGTCGCCATAGAATGCGGCCAGTGCATCGCCCTCGCCCGGCAAGGCCTTGAACATCCCTTCACGCCCGGCTACGTAGGTGCGCCCGCCATCCGCGGCCACGGCATTCACCCCCAGGGAATAGAACGGATGCCCCTCGGGCGTTACCAGGTACCAACGGCCGTCACGCTTTTCGGTGCGGAAGAAACCTTTGGCCTCGAACGCTGGCCCGGCCAGCAGGCCACCGTACGCGTCCAGTTGCTGCTTGCCACGCTCTGCCAGCCAGCCTTTGAGCTGTTGCTGCTCGCGCACATCAGCCGCCTTGAGCTGCTTGTCATTGGCAACCTTCTCTGGCCAATGGCCGCGGGTGGACTGGCCATAGGCATCAATGAGCTGGTGGTATGCCGCCTTGTAGGCCTGGTCGTCATCCTGGATGCCCACCCGCTCGATCAGCAGGCTTTGCGCCACCTTGGGGTTGGGAATACTCAGGCTGACCGAAGCCACCTGCTTGAGGTCGACCACGCCAGCGCTGCTGGTCAGCAGCAGGCGCTGGCCGCCATGGCTCCAGGGCATGGGCGGGCCGGCGCGCATGCCCTGGCTCAGCGGCGAACTGGCCTTCAGCGGTACCATTACGGTTTGTGCAGGACCGGCGGGCAGGTCGATGCGGCTGGTCAACGTGCGGCCATCACTGCCCTGCACCATGACATCCACGGTCAGCGCCCAATCCATCGCACTTTGCAGGCGCAAAGTCAGGAATTGCCCGCTGGACCAGTCCCACACACCGCTTTGCGGGCTCAGGCGCAGGGTGGGCCGCTGGGCCGGGTTGAACACCACGCGCCGCAACACTTCGCCTTCAGCCGTCTGCTCCGCATTGTACTGCGGCATGCCGGCATCTTCGGTCGCCACGTTGACCACCGAGGCCGGGCGCACGAAGCTGAACAGCATCTGCTGCCCAGCCAGCAAGGGCGAGCTGAACAACAGGACAAAAACGGCGGGCAGGGTGCGGCGGACCATAAGGCTTGGACTCTCCTTCAGGGCCCTCATGGCCCACGACTGAGTAATGGACAACGCGCCGGAGCAAGTGCTCCGGCGGTCAGGAAATTTCCCGCCGGAACGGCGGCAGCGCATTGAGAATAGCCTTGCCATAGCGCTGGGTGACCAGGCGCCGGTCAAGCAAGGTGATGACACCGCGATCCTGTTCGGTTCGCAGCAGGCGACCACAGGCCTGGATCAGCCGCAGCGAGGCGTCGGGCACGGCAATTTCCATGAACGGGTTGCCGCCGCGCGCCTCGATCCACTCCGCCAGTGCCGCTTCGACCGGGTCGTCGGGTACGGCAAAGGGAATCTTGGCAATCACCACGTGTTCGCAGTAGGCGCCCGGCAGGTCGACACCCTCGGCAAAACTGGCCAGGCCGAACAGCACGCTGTGCTGGCCATCGTCGACCCGCGCCTTGTGCTTGTTCAGGGTTTCCTGCTTGGACAGGTTGCCCTGGATCAGAACCAGCTTGCGCCAGTCACGGTCAAGCCCATCGAACACGTCCTGCATCTGCTTGCGCGAGGAGAACAGCACAAGCGCGCCGCGGGCGTCTTCGACGATATTCGGCAGCTCGCGGATGATCGCCGCGGTATGCGCTGCCGCATCGCGCGGATCGGCCTTGAGGTCGGGGACCCGCAGCAGGCCGGCATCACCATGCACGAATGGGCTTGGCACCACGCAGGTGACCGCGTCACGCGGCAACCCCGAGCGCATGCGGAAGCGGTCGAACTTGCCCAGCGCGGTCAGTGTCGCCGACGTCACCAGCGCACCATGGGCCACGCTCCACAGGCTGCGGCGAAGCATTTCGGCGGCCAGGATGGGGCTGGCGTTGACTTCGATGTCAAACAGCGCACCGCTCTCGGCCAGGGTCAACCAGCGGGCCATGGGCGGGCTGTCTTCCGGGTCTTCGGCGGTAAAAGCCGTCCATAGCTCCCAGTTTCCCTGGGCACGGGTGACCAGGCTACCGAACAGTGGGTACCACTCCTCGGCCTGGTGGCTGGCGATGCCGATGTTGACTTCGCCGTCCATGCCTTCCTTGAGCAGATCGGCGAGGCGCGTGAACAGATCATTGAGGCGGGCAAAGCCTTTTTTCAGCTCGATGCCCACTTCGCGGATCTGCTCCGGCACCACGCCGCCTTCGAAGCGGTAGCGCGGGCGCTCACGACCTTCGTTATCCTCGCTGGGGCGGAAGTCGGCAACCTGCTCGCACAGGGTGAACATGAACTGCTGCTGGGTGCGCACTTCCCGCGCAAGCTCCGGCACCTGCTCGATGTATTTGCCCAGGTCACCGGGCAGCGGGTGCTGGGCCAGCAGCTTGGTCAGGTTCTTGGCGGTCTGCTCCAGCCAGTCGGCAGTGGAGCGCAGGCGCGAATAGTGGGCGAAATGGCCGATGGCCTTGTCTGGCAGGTGGTGGCCTTCGTCGAACACGTACATGGTGTCGCGCGGGTCGGGCAGTACTGCGCCGCCGCCCAGGGCCAGGTCAGCCAGCACCATGTCGTGGTTGGTGACGATCACGTCGACCTTGCCCATGCCTTCGCGGGCCTTGTAGAACACGCACTGCTGGAAGTTCGGACAATGACGGCCGGTGCACTGGCTGTGGTCGGTGGTCAGACGCGCCCAGTCCTGGTCTTCCAGGGCTTCGGGCCAGCTGTCGCGGTCACCGTCCCAGCGGTTGCCGGCAAGCTTCTCGATCATGCTGTTGAACAGCTTCTGGCTGCGCTCGTCGACTTCGATGTGGAAGCCTTCTTCCTCGAACAGCTGGGCAGTGGCCGACTGGGCGTGGCCCTCCTGCAGCAGGATATCGAGCTTGGACAGGCACAGGTAGCGGCCACGGCCCTTGGCCAGGGCGAAGCTGAAGTTCAGCCCGCTGCTGCGCATCAGGTCGGGCAGGTCCTTGAAGACGATCTGCTCCTGCAACGCCACGGTCGCTGTGGCGATCACCAGGCGCTTGCCGGCGGCCTTGGCGGCCGGAATAGCTGCCAGGCTGTAGGCCACCGTCTTGCCGGTACCGGTGCCCGCCTCCACTGCCACCACGGCAGGTTCGCCGGAACGGCGGCCTTCTTCGTCGCAGGCGATGTCGCCAAGCACCTTGGCCACTTCGGCGATCATCAGGCGCTGGCCATAGCGCGGCTTGAGGCTCTTGGCTTCGAGAAAACGCGTATAGGCGCCCTGGATGGTGGCTTTGAGTTCGTTGCTGATCATGGTCTGCAGGCGCCCGGAGGGCTGGATATATTTTCAGTGTTTCGCATGGGGCGGCTATCATACCCCGCTATTGCCCTTTATGCCGCATGGAGATCCGGATGCTTGCCTTTGCCCTGCCCTACACACTGCATGTCCTGGCCGCCCTGGTGTGGGTCGGTGGCATGTTCTTCGCCTGGCTGATACTGCGCCCGGCAACGGTTGCAGCCCTTGAAGGGCCTGCCCGGCTGCGCTTGTGGGTGGAAGTTTTCCGACGCTTCTTCGGTTGGGTCTGGCTGGCCGTGGCGATTTTGGCGATAAGTGGTATCGGCATGTTGCACATGCGCTTCAGCGGCTTCGAGACCGCACCGAAGTATGTGCAGGTGATGATCGGTGGGGGCATCGCCATGTTTGCCCTGTTCATGCGCATCCAGGCGTTGCTGCTGCCGGACCTGAAGGCGGCGGTGCAGGCCGAGGACTGGCCGGCGGGTGCGGCAGTACTGGGGCGAATTCGGCGGATGGTGGGAATCAACCTGCTGCTGGGCCTGGCGGTGGTAGCCGTGGCCAGTTCTCGGCTGGTGATCTGACAGGATCTGCGCCGCCCCTGTAGGAGCGGCAAGGCTTCAGAGGCGCTGCAGAATCAGCTCACCTGCAGCCCCCGCCAACCCAGGCTGGCCCGGCTGCCCCGGCCGGCCATTGGCACCGGCATCGGTACGGTACACCAGGCAACTCTTGCTCGCGCCGCCTTTACCGGCCTTGCCTGCCGCCCCGGCCTTGCCCGGTGCGCCGCCGTCCAGGCGCACCACGATGCGTTCCTGCGCAAAGCCCTGCGGCACGCTCAGGCGGATGCGCCCACCCGGCGCGCCATCGTGCCCGTTGCCGCCGTCATCGCCATTGGCACCGCGACTGGCCTGGCCCCAAGTGCAGCCACCGGCTTGGCCGTTGGCGCCATCGAGCCCCACGTAACCCGGCGCACCAGCACCGCCACGGGCATCGATCGCCAGCCGCTCGGCATCCACTTCAGCCAGTTTCAGGTCCAGGCTGCGACCCGAGCGGGCTCCCCGCTGGTAGGTGCCCGCCGCCCCCGGCGCACTGAACTCGCTGCCCTCACCCAGCCGCGCGCTGCGCGCCTCGATCAGCAACGGGCTATCGGACGGTGCAATGGCGATACGCGCATCGCGCCCCAGTTCCAGCTGGTCGACCTTCAGTTCCGCGAGCGTGGCAGGCAGCAGCAGGGTTGCGGCGTCGGCGACACGCAGGTGCGCAAGGTGCACGCTGGCCGACTTGTCGGGCAGGCGCAGCATGGAGTTGGCAGCGACCTCCAGGCTTTCAGCCTGGGCCAAGGGAACGGCCAACATGGCCAGCAACATCAGATTACGCATTTCTCGGCGCCTCCTGCGCACGGGGAATGGACATGACATGGAAGATACCCGTCAACAGGATCTGCAAACGATCGAACCAGCGGTGGCTGCGCCCGCGCAGACTGCCATTGAAGAACAGCACTTCGAGCAGGTGCAGGCCCAGCAAGGCGATGCCGGCGGCATTGATCAGCAGATTGAAGGGCAAGGGTTGTGGCATCAACTGATTGAACAACACCACACCCCAGAAAGCGACTGTCAGGGCCTTGCCCAGGCCCAGGATGAACTTCATACCCCGCCCCTATAGATTGTTGTTATGTCGAGACGGCCCGTTCGAGCGGGCCGTTCGACCAACATTAACTGCAATGTCAAGGCAGGCGCCAGCACTGCTCAGTTGAGGTGCAGCTCCACCCGTCGGTTGCGGGCGCGGCCCTCCTCGCTTTCGTTGTCGGTAAGCGGTTCACTCTCGCCGCGCCCCTGGCTGGTGACCTTGCCCGGCGCCAGCCCCTGGCCGATCAAGTACTCGGCCACGCTGCTGGCGCGGCGCTCGGAAAGTGCCTGGTTATAGCTGTCGGAGCCTACGTTGTCGGTATGCCCGATCACGCTGACCTTGGCCACCGTCGGTGAATCGAGTTTAGCTACCAGGCCTTGCAGGCGCTGTTGGGCCGCCGGGGTCAGCTCGGCGGAATCGAAGGCGAACATCACCACGCCGTTGTCATCCAGGATGATCACCTCTGGCGAGGGTTCAGGTTCAGTGACAGGCGGCGATGCGGGGTACAGCTTCAGCGGGCAACCCATGTGGTCGACCGCAGTGTTGGCTGGGGTATCGGGGCAACGATCGCGGCGGTCGAAAATGCCGTCGCCATCTTCGTCACCATCCTGGGCGTAACAGATCAGCCCCCCGGCAATAGCACCAAGGGCACCTCCGCCAGCGGCCCAGCTCGAACTTTCGATGGCGCCCAAGCCGCCACCGACCAGGCCGCCCAGCAGGCTGCAGATGGGCCAGGTCCTTTGGTTGAGAGGCGCGCTGCCATCGCTGTGGGTGGCGCAGCCCGCGAGCAGGCTGGCAGCCACCAACAGCGGCAGCGCCGCCTTCGACGTCACACTCATGCTGAATGCTCCTGTGTCATTGGCCACGAACGGCTGACCGCCGTAAAGGCACGCCCGTGCCACTGCTCAAGGCACGGGCGCACGCCGTTCTACCGCTGGATCTTGATCTCGGTACGGCGGTTCATGGCACGCCCATCGGCCGTGGCGTTGTCTGCCACCGGCTGGGTTTCGCCGGCGCCGACCACCGACACGAAGCTGCTGCGCGGCACACCGCTCTCGACCAGGTAATCGGTCACCGAGTGGGCACGGCGCTCAGACAGTTTCTGGTTGTAGCTGTCGGAGCCGACGCTGTCGGTATGGCCGCTGACGCTCAGGCGGGCGGACGGCGCTTCCTGTTTCAGGCGCGTGGCAATTGTGTTGAGGCGCTCCTTGTCGCTGGCGGTCAGGCGCGCAGAGTCGAACTCGAAGTGCACATCGCGGATGACGATGACCTCTTCCTTCTGCACCACTACTTCCTCGACCACCGCAGCCGGCTCCGGCGGGCAACCATTGGCATCGACCTGCACGCCGCGCGGGGTGCCGGGGCACTTGTCACGGCTGTCCGGCACGCCGTCGCCATCCTCGTCGCCATCGCCATGGGCCCAGCAATAGCCCGCCGCCAGGCCACCGCCCAGCAACGCGCCCCAACCAGCCCAGCTGGAACTCTCGATGGCGCCCAGGGCAGCGCCGCCTACACCCCCGACGGCGGCACATTTCGGCCAGTCGGTCTTTTGCAAACCTGCACAACCAGTCAACACACTGGTGAGCAGGACCAGGGGTATCGCTGTGCGTACTATGCTCATTTCATTGCTTCTCCTAGGGGGAATCGGCATAAGGCCGATCTCTGGGAGTAAAGACCGAGCATTTGATCCCTGCCACCAATAAGCCACGACACGGTCACATGCCTCTTTGCCCGCACGCTGCGGCCCGCTAGTCTTGGACGACTTCAACGAGGATTGCCAATGACCGACGGTTTTTCCCAACGCACCCCGCAGCAGGCCCTGGCGGCCCTGCTCGAGCGCTTCACCCCGCAACGCCTGCTGCTGGTGGGCACGCGCTTCCCGGCGCTGGACGCCTTCGCCCAGGCGCACCCACAGGTAACTATCGCCACTGCCGCCCCAGGCCCGCTACCGGCCGAGCTGGCAGCCCAGCGCTTTGACCTGGCGGTACTGGTGGACTGCCTGGAGCACCTGCCCAAACGCACCGGACTGGAATTGCTCGGCGGCATTCGCAACCTCAATGCCAGCCGGGTCGCTGTGCTGGCCGACCTGGCCGCATGTGGCTGGCAAGATACCGATTTCTTTGCCCTGGCCCTGTCGGCCAGCGAGAAATTCCGCCGTGACCAGCAGGTATTGAGCCTGTTCACCTATGATCTACATGACTACAAACAGGTGCCGGACTGGCTCAATGCCAAGTTCTGGGCCAACCCGGAAATGTTTGGCAAGTACTGGTGGTAAACCCATGAATATCAAGGGCTTACATCACAATGAACGCTATCGAAGCTATGCCCGAGCAGGGCCAACTGTCACCAGCCTGTAACCAGCCTTGTCACCAACGACTATCTCAGGCCCTTTCGGTCTGGCATTACAGACGGTCAGGAATCTATTACCTGAGGGTTCGCCCTCGGGGATGCTCTACCCGTAGTCTCGCCATCTCTCTCCGTTCCACCGATAGGCCAACCGCTATGCAGTTCTCCAAGGACATCCTCAAGACACTGGCTGTCTTCCACCTCGACCGCCCTGAGGCTTCGTGGGAGGACCTCAAGGAGCGACTCAAGGAGATCGCTGAGGACGCCCTACAGGGCCATAGCGAGGACTCACGGGGCCTCTACATGGAAATCTATGACCAGATGAGCAACCACCTCGCTGAGGCTGCCTCGCTTGGTCGGTTCACTGGGAGCCAGCAGCGAGCCATTGGCACAGGCCAGCGGGTTCTCAGGGCTGCTCAGGAGCGTCTTGAGGGTCGCCCTCAGGAACTCACAGAGATAATTGGGGAGCTGTCTTGTAGCACGTCTGTAGCCCCTTCCGTGTCCCTATCTGTAAATGCGTCTTCGACAGACCCGATTACCTTCGAGGGCCTCTCTGAACTGTTCATCAAGGAACGCCAGGGCAACGTGGAAGGCTCAACCCTAAAGGCCATCCAATCGAACTGTAGGACGCTCTCGGGGCTTCTCGGAGACCTCAACATAAAGGCTCATACGCGGGCTGACATGGTGGCGCTCAAGGAGCGTGTCATGGATGGTCGCAAGGTCCTGACAGTCAACAAGTTGCTGACCCAGCTATCCACTGTCATGGACTGGGCCGTAAACAATGGCTTCCTTGAGCGATCCTTTGACAAGGGGTTGAAGATCGAGAAAGGGGCTGACAGCGAGCGTAGGCCGTTCTCTCGTGACGAGGTGGTAACTATCATGAACCACGCTAATGCCTTGCCTGCGACCGACTGGAAGCGCTGGGCGCTGTCTCTGGGTGTCCTCACAGGGCTTCGCATTGGCGAGCTTTACCAACTGACTCAGGCCGATGTGAAGCAGGTGGATGGCATCACTGTCATCGACATCAACAAAGATGAGCAAGGTAAAACCCTGAAGAATGACTTCTCGGTTCGACAGGTGCCTCTGGTCGATGGGGCCTATGGGTTCTCCCTCAAGACCTTCCTTGGGTGGGTCGCATCGGAACCCGGCAAGCTGTTCAAGGCGAAGGCTCATTATTTCAACAAGCCGCTCAATGAGGCCCTACGTGAGCCGCTGGGATTGAAGGCAGGCAGTGACCAGTCGTTCCACTCGCTGAGGCATTCCCTGTCGGGGCTGCTGAAGGTCGCTGCGACCCCTGAGGTCATCGCGCAGAGCATCACCGGGCATAGCTCAGGGAACATCACTTATGACCTCTATGCGGGGTCTCAGAGGGTTCCTGTCGGGACGCTCCATCAGGCCCTGATGAAGGCTTTTAGGTAGCTATATGAATGAAACTGCTCAACTGTCCGCACAGAAACTGTTGAGCAGTCTTCAACATCACTTGCCTTCAGTATTCGTCCACACGTTCATTTGCCACTTTACTGGGCCAGCCGATGTTGCATGCTGGTGATGGTTTTGAGGTGGGAATTTGTCGCCTTTGTTAGAGGTGACCTCCTTTTTGCAGCCGATGCAACGGTATATGCCCGAGGCAGGGACAGTTTCAGCAGGGCCAAACTGTTTTGACCACACATCGCTTGGGTTAGTGATCTTGTCAAACTTTGAGTTATCGGTGTAGTAAGCCATAAATCCTCCGTATGATGGCACACGTAGCGGATCATCAACACCCGGGTGATGTCAATACGACTTCATGGGCATCGAGCTTGATGTCCTCGTGGGTCACCCTCAGCATGAAGTGCTTTTTGTGGCGACCAAGATGGCCCGTGGTGCTGCTCTGAAAAAAACCAGCGAACTCATGATCGGAACATAAGCGCCGCCATGGCTCTGGGATGGATCTTCTGAGCCTGATACTGGAAACTGGTCTGAGGATGCAGGGAGGCGGTAACATCCAGTAGCGTCCTGTACACCCTAAACGCAACACCGTAGGAGCTTCAAATGACTAAAGGACATTTCGCTTTAAGTGCCACTCTTTGTGTCGCATTTCAGATGGTTTCCTTGCCAGCTATGGCAGAGAATCAGTTGTGGGTTAATACAGACCGCACTGAGCGCCACACTTGCCCTTCTACTGACTGCGGGGTGGCAGGTCGTCTGATGTTTAGAGAGGGCGTCGAAGTTCTCGAAAAGAAAGCTGGGTGGGTGAGGGTAACCAAACGGTACTCAGCGTCATGCGTCAACGGGAAAAGTGAATATGTGAAGGAAGGTAATGCAGCGTGCGTAACCTCTAACGGCATTGCTGATGGTAAGTTTGCTGAGTGGGTTCAAACCAAGGATTTGGTTGTGGAGCGCCCTCAAGACCCGGCCAGTGGGGCAAGCGGTGATGATGCCCTTATTAAAGGGTCAGATGACTATCGGCTCTACAAGACGCAATTCTCTCAAGGTGCAAGAAAGTTAATCAATGACGGGACTTGCACTGAGGGTGACTTTCAGGAAATGGGCGGCTGGATGTCCTCTCCCAATAAAGGCAAGGGGATGTATTTTACTTATTGCGGTGGTATGACCCTAAGCAACAAGGTGTACCTGAATGTGAACACCGGCGAGACCAGTCGCTAATTCGCCTTAAGGGCGTCTCAGAGGGTCAAGCAACGTACCGCTGTCAACCAGAATTTAAAAACCCTCACTATGGCCAGGACACACAGAGACCACCAAGAAATCTCAAAGTGTCCTGCCATCCCTACCGGGCATCCTTGCGATCCCGATCAGCGACGACCAAGCGATAAGAGACCAGCCACCACTACGGTGATGCGAGCCAGCGCCAACAGTCCTCGATAAGCAGACCTCAGTGTCTGGCTCCAGTAGGAAGGAGCACAGCTTGATATTGTCTTGATCCATGAACCGATGCCCACGAAGGGCACCGTTGGGTAGACCATGCACGGGATTGGGGCCACCGTGTATCGCTCAAGTTGTACGGGGCCTTAACTTAGAGATTCTCTTTGAGTAACTCTATAATTAATATCTTTGTATCAATCTGAAAACAAGAACTAAAAGATAATCTAATTTCTACCTCTAAGTTTTGGAATCGATCTTGCGATCATAACCCCCTATTCGATCAGTTGCCTTCAAGGAGGTCTCAATGAATTACCACTTTGTACTTGACGGTATTCCACAAGGACGCCAAGAGACCCTGTTGTCTATTGAGGCAGCCATGCCCACCGGTCGCCATCGTCTGGCTGTCTTTAACTTCAAGATCCTAAACCTTCGGACCAGCAATGGCCCTGAGCGATGCCTTGAGTATGTGTCAGGCAAACTGGGCGCGTTCCTCTTAGTTCCCCTTGAGGAAACCTTAAAGGCCACCGGCCTCGATTTGATTCGTTTCTACCATGCTGTCAATGCAGTACCTGTGGCCCTCACAGCCCGCCCTTGACGACCGTCGCCACGGTTGATCCTTCGATGCCCTTCAGGCCCGCCATGTCCTGAATCAGCGTCATCAACACCACTTGAAACCCAGAACCTTTTGATCGTCCTTGAAGATGCCCGCGAAGGCTTTCTCCTTGGCCGTCTGGTCGTGCGCGTCTATGGCGCAAGGACGAATCAAAGGGTCCCCAATAGGAGAACCCAAACCATGAAAATCACCATCACCAAAGTCCTGAAGAACGAAGTCACCATCTGCGGCCAAACCCAGACCCGTGAGTACGTCGAGAACATCATGTTGCCCATGCTGGTCGCCCAATGCGGGACCGTGAAGGGCCAGCAATTCGAGATCGTTAAGGCGTTCGATGAGGCCGGTCTGTCGCTCCAAGCGATTCCCGATGTCGCCCGAGAGTACCGCCAAGACCAGTACCAGAAGGCTCAGGAACGTGCTCGCTTGCAGGCTGAGGCCAACGCCCATGCTGAGCGATGCCGTGAGCATACGCCACGTGAGATCGCCCAAGCGAAGGCTGATCGGGTGGCCCGAGCCGCTGCCATTCGTGAGCAGGGTGAACGTATCCGAGCCGCCTCTCGTGCCAATAGTGGTGGTTGGTAATCACGCCAGTCCCGACACCACTTCATTCAATTATTCAGGAGACCCATTCCCATGAAACAACCATTCCAGTACACCAAGCCTTCGACCTACACCACTGCCACCTACCACGATGGCAACGGACACTTGAGCGGGTCGATTCGATTCAACACTGCCGATGTTCGCCCAGAGACCCAAGCGGCCACCGATGTGTCCGTCTATGTGGAGGCCCTTGTGGAAGCCTTTGATGAGCACCTGAACGGCGATGGGTGGCGAGAGGCTGCCATGGAGGCAACCCCGTGCGAGTTCCGTCCGGCTGGCTCTGAGGCCACTGGACAACAGATCTTCACCATGGCCGACCGCACCGTCACCTTCGACCCTCGCAAGAATTGGGATAACCAGACCGTCGAGAAGGGCGAAGTCCTGGCTGGTTCTGTGATCTTCACCGAGGCCACCGACACGGCATTGGCCATCAGCCATCGTGTCACCATTCTCGACCACAACATTCAAGCGGGCTTCACTGTCCAGTCCATGGAGCAGACCGCTGAGAAGATGCTTGATGACATTACTTACAGTGCAGCCGGTAAGGTCGCTGCCATCTTGACGACTGCCCCAAGCACCGAGAGTTTCTCCGTTGCCATGCCTACGGGTAAGCCTGCCGAGATCGCTGAGGACCTCATCGACATCCTCACGACCCACGTTAACCAGACTGTAGGGACCTCGCTGAGTGACTTCGTGATCCTGCTGCCAGTGTCGCTGTTGGCTGTCCTTGAACGTGCTTCCCAACGTGCGGGTCTCGGTGATGATGTCGAATCTCACATCGGCGCAGGCATCCAACTTTATACTGGTACCAATCACGGCATCTTCATGTTGCCCAAGCTGTTCACCTCGCTAAGCTACCGTGAGCGCCGGGACGGCAACATCTGGCGCATCGAAGCGACCCGCAACCCGAACGCCCAAGGCTGGGACCTTGAGATCATGGCTGAGGTGGACATCATCGCCAACGGCATGGTCAAGGTGAAACTGACTACTGATGGCCTTCAGACCGAGATGGTGGCATTCCCAATGATCACCAATATCAAGCTGAGTTAATCGGACGGCTCAGATTTGAGCTGTCGTCCACGAGGGCCCCGTAAGACCGATCCAAGAGGGATCGGCAGGGGTTTAATTGATGTTGTCACGGCGACAGAAAAAGAGGGCCCAACCCGAAAACACAGGTAGGAAGGTAATAAAGATAATCAGAAAGTCAACTCTTCGACTCACCTCGCCATACCGATACTCCTTAGAGACGCCATCGGTGGTGATCTCTAATTTTTTTGCTCTTATAGGTTTGTCTGCAGACCAGTCATATTTATCGCAAATCACAGCTAATCCATCAAGATCCTTTGAGTTCAACTCGGAATCAACATTGTGACCGAATTTATTTCTGATTTTATTCAGCACTACTAAGAAATCACCAAACTCGGCTGGCATGCCGAAGGCCAGACACATTTGGACCTTTGTGGCAAAACTCATTCGGCCGTCCTTGAACCTGAAAAATCGCGAAAGCTTTTCTTGGGTCCTACTAACCAAATACTTCTCCATTATACTTTCAGCTATCAAGTGGCTCCTTAGAACGCATCCTATCTCATCCTCAGTCCTCGCCGCCTTGACCAAATTGGTCACACCTATAAACGCCCCTGCATCATCAGGCCCAGTTACGCTGTCATCGCTACTCAAATTATCGCGCTCTTGATCAAGCACAAGCATTCCTTATAGATATTGATTATTTCTCACATGATGCCAAGCAAAGCGATTTCAATGGTAAAGCCTTTAAGTCAGTCTGGCACCGCTACGAGAGATGGCCGGTATCCTCGGTGACTCCCCAAGGTCATGCAGGAGCCTATCAACCAATGTAAAGGAGAACCTCATGGACACGCTACACGCTGCCTACTGGGTCTGCATTGTTGTCCATGTCGTTGTCTGGGCACGGACGCATAGGCACCCTAAGGGTCCTCGAAAATCTGACAAAAAAATCTCAGAGACCATCTCATTGCCTCTACTCCCCGAGATTCCCCCCGTAGGCCCTCGCGCAGGTCCGCAAAGGCGATAAGGACCCCTGCCAATTCGCCCTTGCGGTCTCGCCGTCTGTCACCAACACTGTCACCAGCTTTGTCACCAATTTCCTTGAGGTCCTCTATGAAGCCCGCTACGCTTGGCCTGCCACCATGCCCCTCTCAGTTCTGGGCCAACCCTGAAAACTTCGGCAAGTACTGGTGGTGATGATGAGTGTCTCGGTCTGCCCTTGTGGCAGTGGCAACCTGCTCGACGCCTGCTGCGGGCATTACCATGCCGGCACCCCGGCGCCGGATGCCCAGGCGTTGATGCGCTCACGCTACAGTGCCTATGTGCTGGGCCTGATCGACTACCTGGTGGCTACCACCCTGCCAGCCCAGCAAGCCGGCCTGGACCGTGCCGCCATGGCCGCCTGGAGCGCTCAGAGCACCTGGCTGGGCCTGGAGGTTGAAAGCGCAGAAGTGCTGGGCGGCCAACCGGAGCACGGTTTTGTCACCTTCACCGCACGCTGGCACGACCAAGAGGGCGACCATCAGCACCGCGAGCGCTCGGCATTCGTCCAGCATGCCGGGCGCTGGTACTTCATCGACCCTACGGTCGGGCTCAAGGCCGGGCGCAACGACCCCTGCCCCTGCGCCAGCGGCCAGAAGTTCAAGAAATGCTGCGCCAGTTACGTGGGCAACTGACCATGATCGCCCGCGCCCGCCCGCTGCTGCTCGCCACGCTGATGGCATGGCTGGCACTGCTGGCGGGCTGCGCCAGTTGGGGCGGTGACGACTGGCGTGAACCCGAGGTGCACCTGGTCGAGGTGGAGACCGTCAAGGCCAGGTTGATGGAGCAGGAATTCGTGCTGCACCTGCGGGTCGACAACCCCAATGATAGCCGCCTGTTCATCCGCAACCTGTCGTATGCCATACGCCTCAACGACCTCTTGCTGGTGCAGGATGAAACCAGCGTGTGGCGCAGTGTAGGCGGGCATGCCCGGCGCACTTTCAAGATCACCGCACGGACTAACCTGTGGCAGCACCTGAAACCATTGGCCAAACTGCTGAAAAGCGAGCAACCGCTGCGTTACAGCCTGCAGGGCGAGCTGGCGACCGGGTTGCTCATCCATCGGGACCTGCACTTGTCGCGCAGTGGTGAGATAATCCCCGGTGATTACAACCCGGAGTAACCCTGCAATGTCCCAACAACCCCACGTTCATGGCCCTGACTGCAACCACGATCATGATCACCACCACGATCATGGCCATGTACACGGCCCGCACTGCAACCACGGCCACCAGGAGCCGGTACGTAACGCCCTGAAGGACGTTGGCCGTAACGACCCGTGCCCGTGCGGTAGCCAGAAAAAGTTCAAGAAGTGCCACGGCGCCTGACCTGAACAGCACTTGCGCGTCCCTGCTGCGGGCCGCGCTGTGGGTAGTCGGGGCCGTCTTGCCTAGCTGGCTCTGGCAGGCCCTGATACCTTACGCTGCAACAACCCGGCGGTTGCCATGAGCAGCACGATGCACAGGGCCATGCAAATGGCATTGGTGCCGCCCCAGCCGACCGTGCCCAGCAACAGCGACGGGCTGAATGCGCCAACGGTCGCGAACACCGCAATGGCCAGATCGTTTTTGCCCTGCATCTGCATCGCTGCCGGGCTGTTCTGCAGCGTTTGCGCCAACAGCGCGCCTCCGCCCACGTAGATCAGGTTCCAGCCCAAACCGAGGGCTATCAGCGACAAGGTCATCATCGCGTAGCTGTGCGACCACATGTTCAAGGCCGTACAGCCGATCAACAGCCCCAGGCCGAGACAGATGGTAGCCCTGATCCCAAGCTTGTGGATGATGGCGCCGGTGAAGAACGACGGGGCAAACATGGCTATCACATGCCATTGAATCGCCAGGCGAACGTCGGAAAAGTCCTCATGCATGTGTTTCATTTGCATCGATGCCTGGATCATCAGCAAGTTCATGATCCCATAGCCCAGGGCGGCCACGGCCATGGCCACGGCAACGACAGGGCTCAGCGGCTCGGCGGCTGTACCAGCCGGTTTCGCTGCACCGTCGTTTCTGGCGATACCGCTATCGCTTGGCAAGCAAGCCGCTATCAGCAAGGACATCACCGCCAGGCCGACAAAGGCGGCGTAACACAGCGAAAACAGCGGATACCCGCCAACGTCGCGCAGCCACTCGGTGAGTGCCGGCCCGACCACGGCAGCTATCACCCCACCTGCCACGACCAGGGAAAGCGCTTTGGGCTTCAGGTTCTGGGCCAGATTGTCGGTGGCCGCGAAGCGGTTGAAGTTGGCAAACGCAATATAGATGCCCAATGCCGAATGGCTGATCACCAGAGTCGGGAAGTGCTGATACAGCACGGCCAGATAACCGGTGATGCCGGACACCGCCAAAGGTATGGAGCCCAGCATGAACGCCCGCTTGCGGCCGATACGGCTCATCAGCCCGGAGACCGGGTAGGTAGCCAGCATCATACAGAGAAACTGGAAACCGTAAGGCACCGTGGACCACGTGGCGGCAGGCGCCAGTGCCGCCCCGACGATGGCCGCCATGGTCACGGACATGACTGCAGTCGTCAGGTTGATCGATTGCGCGGTGAAAAACAGATACGTGCGCCGCGGAAGTGTGCTCGACATAGCATGTGCTCACGGTAGGTGGACGGGGTGGTTTCGACATCGCGAAAAGTGCCGACAGATGCATGGTCGCATCTGTCACGTGCTGAAATGCGAACAGTCGACGCACTTTCCGGTTAACTGTTAGGCTGTTTTTTCTAACAGTTGCTGGACCCGACATGCGCCTGCATAGCCTTCATGACCAGTTGAAACAGCGCCTCGAAGCTGGCGAATGGCTGCCTGGCCAACGCATGCCGTCCATTCGCAAACTGATGGCGGCGGCAGACTGCAGTCATCACGATGCCGTCTCCGGCTATGCCCGGCTGGTTAGCGAAGGTGTTTTGACCGCTGTCCCTGGGCGCGGCTATTTCGTCGCCAGTAATACCCGGCAACCGGGCGCTGTTAATGCAGGCATTGCGGATGCCCCCGCTAGCATGGCCGGTGACCCACTGTTCAAGCTGCTGCAAGGTGGCCAGTACTACACCAAACTGGGCAGCGGCTGGTTGCCACCTGCCTGGAGTAACACCGAGCTGCTGGCCAAGGCGATTCGGCGCACGGCGCGGCTGGAGCAGAGTTCGCTGGTGGAATATGGCGACATCCAGGGCTACCTGCCCATGCGCAAACAGTTATGCGCGCACATGAAGCGCCTGACCCGTGTCGACACACGGCCAAGCCAGTTGCTGACCACACTGGGCGCCACCCAGGCGCTGGACCTGGTGGCGCGGTTGTTGATCAAGCCAGGCGATCACGTGTTCGTCGACGAGCCCGGCAATGGCAACCTGATCAAGCTGATACAGCTGGCCGGTGGCCACGTGGTCGGGGTGCGGCGAACCCAGGACGGACCGAGCGTGGAAGACATGAAGGACCACCTGGCCAGGCACAAGGTCAAGGCGTTCTTCTGCAACAGTACCTTCCACAACCCGACGGGCGGCAATATCAGCCCGCACAATGCCTTCAGCGTCTTGCGCCTGGCGGTGGAACACGACTTCTTCGTAGTCGAGGATGATGTCTACGGCGACTTCAGCCCGGGCGTGCGCCAGACCTTTGCCGAACTGGACAACCTTGAGCGGGTCATCTACATCGGCAGCTTCTCCAAATGCCTGTCCGCTTCATTGCGCGTTGGCTACATCGCCTGCTCGGCAGAGCTCATAGAGCCGCTGACGCGCCTGAAGCTGCTGACCTGCGTGGCGGTGCCGGCGTTTTGCGAACGTTTCGTCAACACCATCTTGTCCGACGGCACCTATACCCGGCACATGCAAGACCTGCAGCAGCGCCTGATCCGGCAGCAGGCACAGACCCAGCGGTTGTTGCGGGCGCGTGGCTGGCAGTTCGACATAACGCCGCAAGGCGGTATGTTCCTGTGGGTCCATCACCCCGAACTGACCGACCTGCAGCCCTTCATGGTTCGCCTGGAACAACACAAGGTGCTATTGATGCCAGGCTCGGCCTTCGCCGTCAGCCGTGACTATCAGCGCCATGCGCGCATCAATTGCACGCACTTTTCCGACGCCGTGGCCGAGCATTTCAAGGTTTGAGTGCATGTCTTGATTTTTGAGGTGGCGCGCAAATCGAGCGCCGCCCGCGCGGCGCTCGATCTCACAGGCGCCACACAACCCACGCCAAGCCTGAAAATAATCCGCACAGGGACCTTGCACGGCGCCTGTGCGCTAACTACCTTAGCGCCTTTCCAAACCCGCCACGCCTTGCAGGAGCCCTTGTCATGGCCGCCCCCGCCTTTCCTCCCTTCCGCCCGCGGTTCGTAACCGCTGCCACGCTGCTCGGCATGCTCGGGCTGGCCGGTTGCCAGACGGGCGGCTATCAGGACAGCGTGCCGCCAACCAGCGGCGTGCAGCCGCTCAAGGGCTTGGCGCAGAACGTCTCGGTACGGCGCAACGCCATGGGTGCGCCACTGATCGAAAGCAGCAGCTTCCATGACGCCCTGTTCAGCCTGGGCTATGTGCACGCCGGCGACCGTATCGAGCAGATGGTCGCCATGCGCCTGCTCGCCCAGGGCCGCCTGGCCGAACTGGCCGGCAGCGATGCGCTGGACATCGACCGCCTGATGCGCGCGGCCAACCTCAAGCAGAGCGCCGCCCAGCAGTACGCCGACGCCTCGCCACGGCTCAAGCGCTTCTTCGAGGTGTACGCACGCGGGGTCAACGCCTACCTGTTCCGCTACCGCGACAAACTGCCTGCCGGCCTGGCCAGCAGTGGCTACCGCCCCGAATACTGGAAACCCGAAGACTCGGCGCTGATCTTCAGCCTGTACGCCTTCAGCCAGTCGGTGAACCTGCAGGAAGAACTGAGTGCCCTGGCCCTGGCGCAGAAAGCCGGTAGCGACAAGCTGGCCTGGCTGCTACCAGGTGCCCCGGACGAGCCGTTGGCCGAAGCAGAAGTGGACAAGCTCAAAGGCCTGAACCTGGCCAGCCAGTTACCGGGGCTACCGGCCTTGGCTGCTGCCAGCCAGAAGCTGGCCGACCTCGACCTTTTGGGTAGCCCGGGCTCGGCCAACCTGGCCCTGGCGCCGCAGCGCAGCCGCAGTGGCAAGAGCCTGCTGGCCAGCGACAGCCGAGCCGCCTGGGCCCTGAGCCCGGTGCAGATCCACACCGGCAAGTATCAAGTCGCCGGCCTGTCGTTGCCCGGCCTGCCGATCGTGCTGGCCGGCTACAACGGCAAGCTGGCCTGGAGCAGCAGCGCGGTCATGGCCGACAACCAGGACCTGTACCTGGAGCAACTGCGCCACCAGGGCAGCCAGTTGAGCTACCTGGCCGACGGCAAATGGCTGCCGGCCCGCGCCCGTAGCGAAACCTTCTTCGTCCGCGGCCAGCGCCCGCTGCGCGAGGTGATGTATGACACCCGCCACGGCACCCTGCTGGCCCAGCCAGGCAATGCCAGCCTGGGCCTGGCGCTGAACCTGCCACAGTTCAAAGGCGATCGCAGCCTGGATGCGCTGTTCGACCTGACCCGCGCCAAGAGCGTGGAGCGTGCCTTCGACAGTACCCGTGAAGTGACCGCCGCCGCCCTCAACTTCGTCTTCGCCGAACCCGAGCACATCGGCTGGCAGGTCAGTGGCCGCTACCCCAACCGCCGCGAAGGCCAGGGCCTGCTGCCCTCGCCGGGCTGGGACGGGCGCTACGACTGGGACGGTTATGCCGACCCGATGCTGCACCCTTACGACCAGGACCCACCTGCAGGCTGGATCGGCCACGCCAACCAGCGCAGCCTGCCACGGGGCTATGGCATGCAGCTGTCCAGCACCTGGTATTACCCGGAACGGGCCGAACGCCTGGCCCAGCTGGCCGGCAACGGCCGCCATGACAGCCGCAGCCTGATGGCCCTGCAGAACGATCAGACCACTCTGCTGGCCGACAAGCTCAAGCAGATGTTCGACGCTCCCGGCATGGCCCAGCCACTCAAACAGGCGATCGATGCCCTACCCGCCGCGCAGCGCGACAAGGCCCGTGATGCGCTGGCCCGGCTCAAGGCCTTCGATGGCCGCCTGAGCCCGGTGTCAGCCGATGCCGCACTGTACGAACTATTCCTCCAGGAAGTGGCCCGGCAAACCTTCCTTGACGACCTGGGCCCGGAATCAGGCCCGGCCTGGCAGGCCTTCGTCGGCAATGCGCGGTTGTCGTTCTCGGCGCAGGCCGACCACTTGCTGGGCCGCGACGACAGCCCGTTCTGGGATGACCGCAACACCCCGCAGAAGGAAGACAAGCCGGCCGTCCTCGCCCGCAGCCTGGCTGGCGCGGTGGATGCCGGCACCGCGCGACTGGGCGCAGACCGCCGCACCTGGCAGTGGGGCAAGCTGCACCAGTACCGCTGGCCGGCACCGGCCTCCCATGGTCTGGGCGATGCCATCAGCCGCTCGCCGCTGGCAGCCGGTGGCGATTTCACCACCCTGGCCCTGACGCCATACGCCTGGGGTAGCGACTTCGACACCCGCCTGCCGGCTTCGGCACGGATAATCGTCGACTTCGGCCAGGCCGAGCCGTTGCAGGTGCTGACCAGCAGCGGGCAGTCCGGCAACCCGGCCAGCAAGCATTACAGCGACGGGCTGGATGCCTGGTTCAAAGGGCGCTTCATGAGCTTGCCACTGCAGCAGCAGAACTTCGGGCGGGCGTATGGCAACCAACGCTTGACCCTGGTGCCAGGCAGGTAATAGCAGGGGGATCCCTGTGGGAGATCGCCCAGCCCTTAGGGCTGCGCCGTCGCGCAGAGAACTCAGTGCGATACCGTGTGGGAGCGGGCGTGCCCGCGAAGAATCCCACACGGTGCCTTGCACCGGCTGCGCCGGTGTTCGCGGCGGTTCGACGCCTCGACACGCTCGCCCCTACAGGGCCAGTACAGGTTCACCGAGCCTGCAAAGAGGCACACCCGGCAAATCTATGCTTCTATCTGTGTGCCGACCCGTGTCGCAGACCGTTTTCGCCACGCAGCCAGGACCACCATGCACCATTCGACCCACGACCTGCTTTCCCCCGTTCCGGGCGTCACGCGCCAACTGCACAGTTTCCACTTCGGCCCTCGCGGTGGTGGCAAGGTCTATATCCAGGCCTCGCTGCATGCCGACGAACTGCCCGGAATGCTGGTGGCCTGGCACCTCAAGCGCCGCCTGGGCGAACTGGAGCAGCAAGGCCGCCTGCAGCGCGAGGTCATCCTGGTCCCGGTGGCCAACCCGGTCGGCCTGGAACAGGTGTTGCTGGATGCGCCATTGGGGCGCTTCGAGCTGCAAAGCGGGGAAAATTTCAACCGCAATTTCGTCGATCTGTCAGACAATATCGGTGACCAGATCGAGCAGCACCTGACCGCGGACCCGGAACACAACCTTGCGCTGATCCGCGAATACCTGCGCCGAGGGCTGGACGCGCACCCCACGCGCACGCCGCTGCAGGCCCAGCGCCTGATCCTGCAACGCCTGGCCTGCGATGCCGACATGGTGCTGGACCTGCACTGCGACTTCGAGGCGGTCGAGCACCTGTACACCACGCCCGATGCCTGGCCGCAGATTGAACCGCTGGCCCGCTACCTGGGGGCCCAGGCCAGCCTGCTGGCCACCGACTCGGGCGGGCAGTCGTTCGATGAATGCTTCAGCCTGGTCTGGTGGCAATTGCAGCAACGCTTCGGCAAACGTTTCCCGATCCCGCTCGGCTGCTGCTCGGTCACCGTCGAGCTGCGTGGCCAGGCAGATGTCAGCCACGACCTGGCCAGCAAGGACTGCCAGGCAATCCTCGACTTCCTGACCCACGCGGGGGTAATCGAAGGTGCCATAGCCGCCCTGCCCGCCTTGCGCTGCCCGGCCACGCCGCTGGCCGCCGTCGAACCAGTGATAGCGCCACTGGGCGGGCTGCTGGTGTACCACGCAAAACCGGGGCAGCACCTTGAGGCCGGCCAGTTGATTGCCGAAGTCATCGACCCGCTCAGCGACCGGGTGACCGCCGTGCACAACAGCCAGCCTGGCCTGCTGTATGCCCGCAGCGTGCGGCGCATGGCAACCGCTGGCATGGTCATCGCCCATGTCGCCGGCGAGCAGCTATGCCGCAGCGGCTACCTGCTGGGCAACTGATCAGGCAAACCGTCGCAGTGTTGCTCAGGCCACAGGCGCGGGTGGCGGCTCGTCAGGCAGGGTCGGCTCGCCCGGCTCCATAGGTGGTTTTTCACCGGGATCCGGTGGCTGCGGGTCATCGGGATCTGGCTGGTGAGGTACGCCCCCCGCCTGTACAGGCAGCGGGTACGCCAGCAGTGACCATGACAGCAAACCGACGTGATTGGGCTGCAGGCCAGCCAGCTTGGCACTGATTGCGGGGTGGAGTTTCATTGGCAGCTCCTGAGGAGAGCCGCTGCGCATGATGCGCACCGGCGTTACCCGTTAGAGTGCCAAAGGGGCGGGGAAATTCCCCGCGCTCGTCGGCTCAGGTACGCGGCAGGGTGACGCCGCGCTGGCCCTGGTACTTGCCGCCACGGTCCTTGTACGACACTTCGCATTCTTCGTCGGACTGCAGGAAAAGCATCTGTGCCACACCTTCGTTGGCGTAGATCTTCGCCGGCAGCGTGGTGGTGTTGGAGAATTCCAGCGTCACGTGGCCTTCCCACTCCGGCTCGAGCGGGGTGACGTTGACGATGATGCCGCAGCGGGCGTAGGTGCTCTTGCCCAGGCAGATGGTCAGCACGTCGCGCGGAATACGGAAATACTCGACAGTGCGCGCCAGGGCGAAGGAGTTCGGCGGGATGATGCACACGTCGCTCTTGATGTCGACGAAACTACCGGCATCGAAGTTCTTCGGGTCGACAGTGGCCGAGTTGATGTTGGTAAACACCTTGAATTCGTCGGCGCAGCGCACGTCGTAGCCGTAGCTGGAGACGCCGAAGGAGATCACCCGGCTGTCCTGTTCGCCGCGCACCTGGCGCTCGACGAACGGTTCGATCATGCCGTGTTCCTGCGCCATGCGGCGAATCCACTTGTCCGATTTGATGCTCATGGCGGGGTGTCCTGAGAGAGTTGCGAGGTGAAAATCGAGACGCGCATCTTACCGGTCCCGGCGCCCAGGTTAAAGTTCCATCCCTCATCCCGCGCCGGGCGGGGGCTGCAGCCGCCGCCGATCCGAAATTGCGTAAAGCGCCTTCTGACCATTGGCAGGTTGCGGAAAGTGGGGTAAGGTGGCGCCACTGTGCTGCACGTGACACCGAGAATCTCTAGTTTGATGCACGATCCTGATCGGCCCATCGCTGAATTTTCTGCTCTCTTTGCGCTCAGTCCCGGCCAGGGTTTTTCCTGACCGTTATCAAATTGTCCAAGGAGACAGAAAAATGTCCAACCGTCAATCCGGTGTTGTTAAGTGGTTCAACGATGAGAAAGGCTACGGCTTCATCACCCCTCAGTCGGGCGACGACCTGTTCGTGCACTTCAAAGCCATCCAAGCTGACGGCTTCAAAACCCTGAAAGAAGGCCAGGCTGTTACTTTCGTCGCTACCCGCGGCCAGAAAGGCATGCAGGCTGAAGAAGTTCAGATCGCCTAAGTCGATCTAGCTTTTTAGCTTTCAAAAAAACCCGCCTTTCGGCGGGTTTTTTTATGCCTGACCGATAGACCGAGTCGGCCTCTTCGCGGGTAAACCCGCTCCCACAAGGACCGCGCGATACTTGAAGGCTGCGCTATATCTGTGGGAGCGGGTTTACCCGCGAAGCAGGCGACCAGGCCTGACAGGTCAATCTTCGCTGATGGTAATGCTCGGCATCGCCGGTGCCGCCGCTTCCTGCAGCACGATCCGCGCGCCCACCTGACGGGCCAGCTCCTGGTAGACCATGGCAATCTGGCTTTCCGGCTCGGCAATCGCCGTCGGCTTGCCGCTATCGGCCTGTTCGCGAATCAGCATCGACAGCGGCAACGACGCCAGCAGGTCGACGCCATACTGGCTCGCCAGCTTCTCGCCACCGCCTTCGCCGAACAGGTGCTCGGCATGGCCGCAGTTCGAGCAGATGTGCACGGCCATGTTCTCCACCACGCCCAGCACCGGAATGTTGACCTTGCGGAACATCTCCACACCCTTCTTGGCATCCAGCAGCGCCAGGTCCTGCGGCGTGGTGACGATCACCGAACCGGCCACCGGCACCTTCTGCGCCAGGGTCAGCTGGATGTCACCGGTGCCTGGCGGCATGTCGATCACCAGGTAATCCAGGTCGTCCCAGGCGGTCTGGGTCACCAGCTGCAGTAGCGCGCCGGAAACCATTGGGCCACGCCAGACCATCGGCGTGTTGTCGTCGGTGAGGAACGCCATGGACATGACTTCCACGCCATGGGCCTTGATCGGCACGAACCACTTCTGCTCGCGAATCTGCGGGCGGGTACCTTCGGCGATACCGAACATCACGCCCTGGCTGGGGCCATAGATGTCGGCATCGAGAATACCCACTCGCGCCCCCTCTCGGGCCAGCGCCAGGGCCAGGTTGGCCGCGGTGGTCGACTTGCCCACCCCGCCCTTGCCCGAGGCCACGGCGATGATGTTCTTGACGTTGGCCATGGCCGGCACCTGGGCCTGGGCCTTGTGCGCGGCCATCACGCAGTCGATCGACACCTGGGCATTGCTGACGCCCTCGAGGTTGCCGATGGCGGTCTGCAGCACCTGGGCCCAGCCCCCCTTGAACAGCCCTGCGGCATAACCCAGCTGCAACTGCACGCTGACCTGCCCGCCCTGGATATCGATGGCGCGCACGCAACCGGCGCTGACCGGGTCCTGGTTCAGGTAGGGGTCGGTGTACTGGCGAAGCACGCCCTCGACGGCGGCACGGGTGACGGCACTCATGGAGACTCCCATTGGCAAACTGAATGTAGAACAGGCGCCTATCCTAACCCGTCAATCGTCAGCAGATGCGCATGCGGGGTGAAATATCTTCGCCAGCCCTTTATAGTGGCCGATCAACCTCATTTTTACCCCGTCGCCAGATAAGTAGCCGAGCCACCATGTCCGAGCCACGTCAGATTCTCGTCACCAGCGCCTTGCCCTATGCCAATGGATCGATCCACCTTGGCCATATGCTCGAGTACATCCAGACAGACATGTGGGTCCGCTTCCAGAAGCTGCGCGGCAACCAGTGCATCTACGTCTGCGCCGACGACGCCCACGGTTCAGCCATCATGTTGCGCGCCGAGAAGGAAGGCATCACTCCGGAACAGCTGATCGCCAATGTCCAGGCCGAGCACAGCAGCGACTTCGCCGACTTCCTGGTGGATTTCGACAACTTCCACTCGACCCACAGCGAAGAGAACCGCGAGCTGTCGGGCCTGATCTACACGCGCCTGCGTGAAGCCGGGCACATCGCCACCCGTTCGGTGACCCAGTACTTCGACCCGGAAAAGGGCATGTTCCTCGCCGACCGCTTCATCAAGGGCACCTGCCCCAAGTGCGCGGCCGAAGACCAGTACGGCGACAACTGCGAAAAATGCGGCGCCACCTACGCGCCCACCGAGCTGAAGAACCCGAAATCGGCCATCTCCGGTGCCACCCCGGTACTGCGTGATTCCCAACACTTCTTCTTCAAGCTGCCGGACTTCCAGGCCATGCTGCAGCAGTGGACCCGTAGCGGCACGCTGCAGGAGGCAGTAGCCAACAAGCTGGCCGAATGGCTGGACTCGGGCCTGCAGGAATGGGACATCTCCCGCGACGCGCCGTATTTCGGTTTCGAGATCCCGGGCGAGCCAGGCAAGTACTTCTACGTGTGGCTGGATGCGCCGATTGGCTACATGGCCAGCTTCAAGAACCTCTGCGCACGCCGTCCGGAGCTGGACTTCGACGCGTTCTGGAACGAAGGCTCCAAAGCCGAGCTGTACCACTTCATCGGCAAGGACATCGTCAACTTCCACGCCCTGTTCTGGCCAGCCATGCTCGAAGGCGCCGGCTTCCGCAAGCCGAGCGCGGTCAACGTGCACGGCTACCTGACCGTGAACGGCGCCAAGATGTCCAAGTCGCGCGGCACCTTCATCAAGGCCCGCACCTACCTCGACCACCTGCAGCCGGAATACCTGCGTTACTACTACGCGGCCAAGCTGGGCCGTGGCGTCGATGACCTGGACCTGAACCTGGAAGACTTCGTGCAGAAGGTCAACTCCGATCTGGTCGGCAAGGTGGTCAACATCGCCAGCCGTTGCGCCGGTTTCATCCACAAGGGCAACGAAGGCGTGATGGTGGCTGGTGATGCCGCACCGGAGCTGACCGAAGCATTCCTGGCGGCCGCCCCGTCGATCGCCGACGCCTATGAAGGCCGCGACTTCGGCCGCGCCATGCGCGAAATCATGGCGCTGGCCGACCGCGCCAATGCCTGGATCGCCGACAAGGCCCCGTGGTCGCTGGCCAAGCAGGAAGGCAAGCAGGATGAAGTGCAGGCTATCTGCGCCCAGGGTATCAACCTGTTCCGCCAGCTGGTGATCTTCCTCAAGCCGGTGCTGCCGGTGCTGGCTGCCGACGCCGAGGCCTTCCTCAACGTGGCCCCGCTGACCTGGAACGACCACCTGTCGCGCCTGGAAAACCACCAGCTGAACCCGTTCAAGGCGCTGATGAGCCGCATCGAGCCGGCCAAGGTCGAAGCCATGGTCGCCGCCAGCAAGGAAGACCTGCTGGCCGCCGAAGCCAAGGCCCCGGTCGGCAATGGCGAGCTGGCCAAAGACCCGCTGTCGGCGGAAATCGAGTTCGACACCTTCGCGGCCGTCGACCTGCGCGTGGCGCTGATCGTCAAGGCCGAAGCCGTACCGGGTGCCGACAAGCTGCTGCAACTGACCCTCGACATCGGTGACGAGCGCCGCAACGTGTTCTCCGGCATCAAGTCGGCCTACCCCGACCCGTCCCAGCTGGAAGGCCGCCTGACCATGATGGTGGCCAACCTCAAGCCACGGAAGATGCGCTTTGGCGTGTCCGAAGGCATGGTCATGGCGGCCGGCCCTGGCGGCGAAGAGATTTACCTGCTGAGCCCGGACAGCGGTGCCAAGCCAGGCCAGCGCATCAAGTAACAAAACCTGCTGGACCTTGTGGGAGCGGGCGTGCCCGCGAAACGGACTACGCGGTGCATGGCACCGGCGTTGCCGGTGTTCGCGGACACGCCCGCTCCCACAATGACTCCGGAACCCGGACAATCGCCCCGATTCCCGGCTATCGTCATTTCATGAGCGACTATATCCTGGTCCTGATCAGCGCCGCGCTGGTCAATCACCTGTGCCTGCAACAACAGCCACTCCCCAGGCTGCACCTGCACGTGCACGGCCTTGCCTGCGCACTGTGCATCACCTTGGGCATGTTCGGCGCGCAGCTACTGTTGCAGGTGGTGCTTGCCCCGTTGCAGGCTCAGGACCTTGCCCTGTTCCTGTTGTTGCCCTGGCTGGCCGTGCTCGCCTGGGGCGTGCCATGGCTGCTGACAAGGTGGCGCCCGACCTGGCCGATGACGGAGTTGCCTGCGTTGCTGTTGAGCAATGCGGCAGTACTGGGGTTGACCCTGCAACAGGCAAGCGACGACAGCACATGGCTCGCCACGCTGCTGCAAGGCCTGCTGGCCGGCGGTGGCTTCTGGCTGGCGTTGATCTTGTTCGCCGACCTGCGCCAGCGCAGCGCCCATGTCGACGTCCCCGGGGCGCTGCGCGGCCTGCCCATCGAACTGCTCGGTGGCGGGGTGATGGCCATGGCGTTTTCCGGCTTCAACGGGCTGTTCGCCCAATGACCGCCAAGCCCGATCCGCGGCTACGCACCAGCATGGGCCTGGTGTTGCTGGCCTGCATGCCTGGCCTGCTGGCGCTGTTCTGGCTGCATGGCTGGAGTTTGCTACTGAACCTGCTGCTGTGCGCCAGTGCCGCACTGCTGTGCGAGGCGTTGCTGCTCGCCTTGCAAGCACAACCGCTGCGCACGGCGCTGAATGACGGCAGCGCGCTGGTGACCGCCGTGCTGCTGGCCGCCGCCCTGCCCACCCTGGCTCCGTGGTGGTTGCCGGTGGTCGCTGCCAGCGTTGCCATCGGCATCGGCAAGCAGGCCTTTGGCGGGGTCGGGCGCAACCTGTTCAATCCGGCCATGGTCGGCTACGCCTTCGTGCTGCTGAGCTTCCCGTCGCAGATGAACCATTGGCCAGGGCCAGCACCTGGTCTGCTCGACAGCCTGCATCAGGTATTTGCCGGCAGCGAGCAGATCGATGCCTGGGCCAGGCCTACACTGCTCGACGGCCTGCGCCACAACCGCAGCCTGACCATCGATGAACTGTTCGCCAGCCACCCAGGCTTCGGCAACATCGGTGGACAGGGCAGCGAATGGGTCAACCTGGCGTTCCTGCTGGGCGGCCTGTTCCTGCTGCAACGCAAGGTGATCAGCTGGCATGCGCCGGTTGGTTTGCTGGCAGGGCTGTTCCTGTTCAGCCTGATGGGCTGGAATGGCTCGGGTTCGGACTCCAACGGCTCGCCCCTGCTGCACCTGTTCTCCGGCTCGACCATGATGGCGGCGTTCTTCATTGCCACCGAACCGGTGTCCGGCCCCCGGCAGGCGTGGGCGAAGCTGGGGTTCGGCCTGGGGGCGGGTCTGCTGATCTACCTGATCCGCACCTGGGGCAGCTACCCGGACGGTACGGCGTTCGCCATCCTGCTGATGAACCTCATGGCGCCGAGCCTCGAACGCCTGGCCCAGCAGCGCCAGCAGGTTGCCCGATGAAGCACTGGGTGCGTGATGTGAGCCTGCTACTGCTGACCGGAGCACTGGCGCTGTCCGCCACCTTGGCCTGGCAGCACTGGACCAGCGCGGCCATCACCGACGCCGAGAAACAACTGAATACCCGCCAGCGGCTGGCGGTGCTGCCAGAAGGCAGTTACGACAACCAGCCCCTGGACAGCCCGCTGCCCAGGCCCGCCGCACAGCGGCCAAACAGCCGTATCCTGGCAGCTTACCGGGCGACGCTGGCGGGCAAACCGGCCGCCATCATACTGGTCACCCAGGCCCAGGGTTATGCCGGGCCGATCGTGCTGAGCGTGGCCATCGCCGCGGACGGCCGACTGATCGGCAGCCAGGTGGTCGAACAACAGGAAAGCCCCGGGCTGGGCGCACGCCTGGGTGATCCGCAGGTGAACTGGCTGGGGCAATTTGCCAACCGCCAGCTGAGTGATCGCTGGGCGCTGAAGCGCGACCAGGGCGACTTTGACCAGTTGGCCGGCGCAACCGTGACCTCACGGGCAGTGATCGGCGCGCTGCAGGAGGCGCTGAGTTATTTCGATGAGCAGCGTAGCGTGCTGCTGGAGGGTGCCACGCATGAATAGGTTCTACCTGCTCGGCGCAAGCCTTGTGCCCCTGCTGGGCGCCACCCGGACACTGGGCGAAGGCGCCACCATCGGCGTGTGTGCGGTGCTGATGAGCAGCCTTCACCAGCTGTTGCTGGCCCCCCTGCGCCAGCGGCTCGCCAGCTGGAGCTACGTGCTGGCCAGCCTGCTGCTGTTGGCGGCCCTGGCCAGTTGCCTGCAACTTGCGCTACGTGCCTGGCTGCTACCACTGGCACTCGCCCTCGGCCACTATCCCGCACTGCTGTGCCTGCAATGCCTGGCCACCGACCACCTGCTGCCCGATCAAGGGCGTTGGCGCCTGCTCGCCAGCCACCTTTGCGCGCTGCTTGCCACCTGCCTGCTGCTTGGTGCCAGCCGCCAATGGCTGGCCGACAGTGCCAGCCTGCACCTGGCCAGCCTGGCCCCGGGCGCCTTGCTACTGCTCGGACTGCTGTTGGCCTTGTACAATCGCCTGCGTCCGGGCCTCGCCCAACCACGTCGTCAAGGAAAGCTCTGATTTCATGAATGCCGCCAAACGCCTGGAGATCTTTCGCAGGCTGCACGAAGACAACCCCGACCCGAAGACCGAACTGGCCTACACTACCCCGTTCGAACTGCTGGTCGCCGTGACACTGTCCGCGCAGTCCACCGATGTCGGCGTCAACAAGGCCACCGCACGCCTGTTCCCGGTCGCCAATACCCCCGAGGCCATCTATGCCCTGGGCGTCGAAGGCCTGAGCGAGTACATCAAGACCATTGGCTTGTACAACAGCAAGGCCAGGAACGTCATCGAAGCCTGCCGGCTGCTGATCGAGCGCCATGGCGGCCAGGTACCGCAAACCCGCGAAGCCCTGGAGGCGCTGCCTGGCGTGGGCCGCAAGACCGCCAACGTAGTGCTCAACACGGCGTTCCGCCAGCCGACCATGGCGGTAGATACCCATATCTTCCGGGTCAGCAACCGCACAGGCATTGCGCCAGGCAAGACGGTGCTGGAAGTGGAGAAAAAGCTGATCAAGTTCGTGCCAAAAGATTACCTGCTCGACGCCCACCACTGGCTGATCCTGCACGGGCGCTACGTGTGCCAGGCACGCAAGCCACGGTGCGGCAGTTGCCGGATCGAAGACTTGTGCGAGTACAAGCACAAGACCTCCGACGATTGAGGCGATAGCTAGAAACCACTCGTCGCGATTGAAAAAATCTTTTTTACCAGCGTCTGCTTTCTGGTTATAAGGACGGCCAATGGCCCCTTGGCTTGGAGCGACTCATGAGTAGCGATAAAGACGACCTGTCGATCGATGATGATTTTGTTGCCGCAGATGATGAAGCGGAACCTCAGGTGGAAACCGCAAAGACCAACCTCAGCAAACGCCGCACCATCGACAACATGCTGGAAGAAAGGCGCCTGCAGAAGCAACTGGCCGACTTCGACTACGATCTGTAGCCCGCGACCTGTAACTCAGCCAAAGCCTCCTGGCCGGAGGCTTTACGGCCTTGATGGTCAGTTCAACCCTTGCCGTTGCGCCAGCTCGATCAGGTCGACCAGCGACCGCGCATTGAGCTTGAGCAACAGGCGCGACTTGTAGGTACTGACCGTCTTGTTGCTGAGGAACATGCTGTCGGCAATCTCCTTGTTCGAACGCCCTCGCGCCAGCTGCTGCAACACCGTCATTTCGCGAGCCGAGAGGCGGTTGACCATATCCGTCTCGCTTCCGCCTCCCCTGCCCCGTGACACATGCAAGGCCTGGTTGGGGAAGTAGCTGTAGCCCGACAGAACGGCCTTGATGGCGCTCAGCAGCTCGGTGAGCTCCTGTTGCTTGCATACATATCCCGCCGCCCCCGCCTGCATGCAACGCATCGAGAAGTTGCCTGGGGCCTGCGATGTCAGAACCAGCACCTTGCTGCCCGGGCTGAAGGTAGTCATGCGGGCAATCACTTCCAGGCCATCCAGTTTGGGGATACCGATATCGAGCACCACGATATCCGGCAGGTGTTGCCGTGTCAGCTGCAGGGCAGCCACCCCGTTGTCGGTTTCCGCCACGACGTCATACCCATGCCGCTCCATCAGCATGCGTACGGCCAGGCGTATGACCGGATGATCATCCACGATAAGCACTTTATTCATGCGATATCCATTCATTCATTGTTTTGCTTTGGCCTGCCAAGATAACCGACAGAACCCTTGCTGGCGCGGTGATTGACCGGTGAAATACATGAACAGATGAAACCTACAGCACTTACAGAAATTTCCTACACACAACTACTGCAGTTGTAACAATCAAATTCCTGCCGCCGGAATGAAACTTATCATCCACCTGTAAAAGTGCACCAGTTGAAAACCGGCCATCATCTGAGGGAATAGGCAACTCAAATACGCTGAACAAACAAGGCTGTGAGGATTGCTGGCGATTATTCTTCACCCGGAAAACAATCCAGTCTTTAGTTGAGCATCGCTGTAGGTTAAAGATGGGCAAAATCGCTGGAGACGGCCCATATGCCCCAAGCACAACCTGTCGCCCCACTGACGATCATTGCCATCTTCGCGGGGATTATCGAAGCCTCCGCCCTTGCCACCCTGCCGTTTCTCAGCGAGTCCAGCCAAAATCTCTATACCTGGTTTCTGGTGGGCTTCCCGTTCTTCCTGACGGCACTGTTCTTCCTCACGCTCAACTTCAATAACAAGTCCTTCTATGGCCCCTCGCCAAACGAAACGGCAAACGAGAACACGCCGGCAGCAAACAGTCTGGCCAAACCTGGAATGCCCGGTAATGCCAGCGAAGCGCTACAGGGCGAGCCAGTCACGTTCATGTTTTCCGGCCCCGATGCCTATCGCATGATGGAGCAACAGCTGCTGCTAGCCCTTGCCCAACCGCGTCAGCCAGCGCGCACGTGGCGCTTTTGCAATCTGGATGAACGCCTTTGCGCACAACTGTCGATCAGCGCGCTCGATGGCCAGGTGGCGAACGACGGCCATTGAATACCCCAGGCATTTCACAGGCAAAAAAAACCCCGGCCTGGGCCGGGGCTTTTACTGCACATGCCAGCTATCAGAGCAACGAGCGGCCCTTGTTGGCAGCAATGCGCATACGCAGGGCGTTGAGCTTGATGAAGCCTGCAGCGTCCGCCTGGTTGTAAGCGCCGCCATCTTCCTCGAAGGTGGCGATGTTGGCGTCGAACAGCGAGTCGTCCGACTTGCGGCCGACCACGGTGACGTTGCCCTTGTACAGCTTCAGGCGTACCACACCGTTCACGTTGACCTGCGAAGCGTCGATCATCTGCTGCAGCATCAGTCGCTCCGGGCTCCACCAGTAGCCGGTGTAGATCAGGCTGGCGTACTTCGGCATCAGCTCATCCTTCAGGTGAGCGACTTCGCGGTCCAGGGTGATCGACTCGATGGCACGGTGGGCCTTGAGCATGATGGTGCCACCAGGGGTCTCGTAGCAGCCACGCGACTTCATGCCGACGTAACGGTTCTCGACGATGTCCAGACGGCCGATGCCGTTGGCACCACCGATACGGTTCAGGTCGGCCAGGACGGTGGCCGGGGTCTTCTCGACGCCGTCGATGGCAACGATGTCACCGTTGCGGTAGGTCAGCTCGATGTAGGTAGCCTGGTCCGGGGCGTTCTCGGGCGAGACGCTCCAGCGCCACATGTCTTCTTCGTGCTCGGTCCAGGTATCTTCCAGAACACCGCCTTCGTAGGAGATGTGCAGCAGGTTGGCGTCCATCGAGTACGGCGACTTCTTCTTGCCGTGGCGCTCGATCGGGATGCCGTGCTTCTCGGCGTAATCCATCAGCTTCTCGCGGGACAGCAGGTCCCACTCACGCCATGGGGCGATGACCTTGACGCCTGGCTTCAGGGCGTAGGCGCCCAGTTCGAAACGCACCTGGTCGTTGCCTTTGCCGGTGGCGCCATGGGAAATGGCGTCGGCGCCGGTTTCATTGGCGATTTCGATCAGGCGCTTGGCGATCAGCGGACGGGCGATGGAAGTACCCAGCAGGTACTCGCCCTCGTAGACGGTGTTGGCGCGGAACATCGGGAACACGAAATCACGCACGAATTCTTCGCGCAGGTCATCGATGTAGATCTCTTTAACGCCCATTGCCTGGGCCTTGGCACGGGCCGGCTCGACCTCCTCGCCCTGACCCAGGTCAGCGGTGAAGGTCACCACTTCGCAGTTGTAGGTATCCTGCAGCCACTTGAGAATCACCGAAGTATCAAGGCCGCCGGAATACGCCAGTACGACCTTTTTTACGTCCGCCATGCCATCACTCCACGGGGTTGTACGGAAAGGCATCGATTCTAACGACGTTACGGATAAATTTACAGTGGGGCGACAGCTTCTGACGACAAAGCGACAGGAAGTTTCGGAAGGGCGACGGGGGTGCGGAGGGGGATTTGGTCAGGGGTGCCAGATGCATGCCTCGCCATCTTCAGCGCCTGTGAGATCGAGCGCCGCCCGCGCGGCGCTTCGCGGGACAAGCCCGCTCCCACATCTGTTTCGGGCCAGTCACTCCTGCGAGGGCACCTCTGCCCGCCTTGTTTGTTCCCTTCGATATCGAAGGGGTCAAAGCTGCTCTTCATCCATTTCCAGCCATGCACCAAGACTGCAACCCGCCTGGCACAGGAATAATTGGCCCGAAACAAATGTGGGAGCGGGCTTGTCCCGCGAAGCGCCGCGCGGGCGGCGCTCGATCTCATAGGCGCTGAAAATGCTGTGGCGAACACCTGGTGGCCCCGATGCAATCCCCAGCCATGCCCCCGATGGCCAACCCGATTTCAGGGCACCTTCGCCCCCGGCGCGCCCGAGGCCGGAGCGGCAGCAGGCGGACTGGCTGGCGCTGGCGCCGGAGCAGCAGGCGCCGCTTGCTCAACCGGCTTTTCCACCGGCTTCTCGATCACAGCCACCCGATCCAGTTCAATATTCACCCGACGATTACGCGCCCGGTTGGCAGCACTGTTGTTCTTGGCCAACGGATAACGCTCACCATGAAAACGCACGGTAATCTGCTCTTCCGGCACACCATGGGCCTTGAGGTAGTCGGCCACGGCCAATGCGCGGCGGCGCGACGTGTCGCGATTGGTCAGGCGGTTGCCGCTATTGTCGGAGTGGCCGTTGAGCTCGACATGGTTCACCGTCGGGTCGGCCTTCATGTAATCGAGGATCACGTCCAGCCGCGCCTTGGCCGCGTCATCCAGCTCGATGCCCCCTCCGGGGAAGCGCACCTGGGTCTGGCGCACCTGGTCGTAGTTCATTGGCAGTAGCTTGCCGACACAAGTCTGGTAGTCGCTATAAGCCTTGGTGAAGCTGACCGGCAGCACACGCACTTCCATCGGCTTGCCTGCCTCGCCGGTGTAATTGCGCACCACCGTGCTGCGCCCGTCGAGCAGGCCGTTGATAAGGCGACTGGCTTGGCCCTGGGACGAACTGAACAGCACCCCGGTGCGAGCCATGCGCACGCTGCCCAGATTGATGTCGCTGCGCCCGGGTTGCCACGGCGCAGCGGCTGCCAGCAAGGTGGCCGTGCCCGCACCCAGTACATTGCTGTTCGAGCGCAGCTGGAACACCGGCTGCTCGCCCGCGCGGCGTACGAACTCACCACTGCCAAAACCGTCGATCGGCTGGATCAGCCGGCATTCGAACTGGTCACCCTCGACCTGCCAGGCAATGTTCTCCATGCGCGTCTGGAAGGTCAGCCCGCCGGCCGGCAGGCTGGCGAAAAGGGTCAACAGGGCTAGGTAACGCTGGCGCACAGGCGGCTCCACAAATTCTGACGGCTTACCTGCAGGCTATCGGGCGCCTGCCGGAAAACTTGATAGCCGTGCTCCACCCAGGGTTTTCCGGTAGCATTGGGGCTTGAGTTCGACCCGCCTGGAATCCCCAATGTCCGATCGCCTGACCCTCCTGCGTCCCGACGACTGGCACATCCATCTGCGCGATGGTGCCGTCCTGCCCCACACCGTTGGCGACGTGGCGCGTACTTTCGCCCGTGCCATCATCATGCCCAACCTGGTTCCGCCGGTGCGCAATGCCGCCGAGGCTGGCGCCTACCGTGAACGCATCCTGGCCGCCCGTCCGGCCGGCAGCCGCTTCGAGCCACTGATGGTGCTTTACCTCACCGACCGCACCAGCCCCGAGGACATCCGCGCGGCCAAGGCCAGCGGCTTCGTGTACGCCGCAAAGCTGTACCCGGCCGGTGCCACCACCAACTCCGACTCGGGCGTGACCAGCATCGACAACATCTTCCCGGCCATCGAGGCGCTGGCAGAAGCCGGCATGCCACTGCTGGTGCACGGCGAAGTGACCCGCAGCGAAATCGACGTGTTCGACCGCGAGAAACGCTTCATCGACGAACACATGCGTCGTGTGGTCGAACGTTTCCCGACACTGAAAGTGGTGTTCGAGCACATCACCACCAGCGATGCCGCGCAGTTCGTCACCGAGGCACCGGCCAACGTCGGCGCGACCATCACCGCTCAGCACCTGCTGTACAACCGCAACCACATGCTGGTTGGCGGCATTCGCCCGCACTTCTACTGCCTGCCGATCCTCAAGCGCAACACTCACCAGGTGGCACTGCTGGACGCGGCAACCAGCGGCAACCCGAAATTCTTCCTGGGCACCGACTCGGCCCCGCACGCCCGTCACGCCAAGGAAGCCGCCTGCGGTTGTGCCGGTTGTTACACCGCCTACGCAGCCATCGAGATGTACGCCGAAGCCTTCGAGCAGCGTAATGCGCTGGACAAGCTGGAAGGCTTCGCAAGCCTGCATGGCCCGGCCTTCTATGGCCTGCCGGCGAACACCGACACCATTACCCTGGTCCGCGAAGAATGGACCGCCCCGGACAGCTTGCCATTTGGCGAGCAGACCGTGGTCCCGCTGCGCGCCGGCGAAAAACTGCGCTGGCGCCTGCTGGAGGAAAACGCGTGAGCGAAGACCTGTACGAAGACGACCTCGACACCCAAGGCAGCAGCAGCTCGCGCCACCCTATGGCCGAGCGCTTCCGAGGCTACCTGCCTGTGGTAGTGGATGTGGAGACCGGTGGCTTCAACAGCGCCACCGATGCCCTGCTGGAAATTGCCGCCGTCACCATCGGCATGGACGAAAAGGGCTTCCTGTTCCCCGAGCACACCTACTTCCACCGGGTAGAGCCGTTCGAGGGTGCCAACATCGAGCCGGCGGCGCTGGAATTTACCGGGATCAAGCTGGACCACCCACTGCGCATGGCGGTCAGCGAGGAAAGCGCGCTGACCGACATCTTCCGTGGCGTGCGCAAGGCACTCAAGGCCAATGGCTGCAAGCGGGCGATCCTGGTCGGCCATAACAGCAGCTTCGACCTGGGCTTCCTCAACGCGGCGGTGGCGCGCAACGACCTGAAGCGCAACCCGTTCCACCCGTTCTCCAGCTTTGACACCGCTACCCTGGCGGGCCTGGCCTATGGCCAGACCGTGCTGGCACGGGCCTGCCAGAGTGCCGACATCGATTTCGACGGGCGTGAAGCGCACTCGGCGCGTTACGACACCGAGAAGACGGCCGAGCTGTTCTGCGGCATCGTCAACCGCTGGAAAGAGATGGGCGGCTGGCGCGACTTCAACGACTGAGTCGAAAAAGCATTCGCGGGCCATGCCCGCTCCCACAGGGATCGCACCATGGATGAGGCCTGTGGGGCACCTGTGGGAGCGGGTTTACCCGCGAAGAGGCCGGCACAGGACGGCACAAAAAAAACCGGCCACCAGGGCCGGTTTTTTCATGCAGGCGGCAATTACAGCTTGCCAGCGTTCTCGCTCAGGTAGGCAGCAACACCTTCTGGCGAAGCGTTCATGCCTTTGTCGCCTTTTTTCCAGTTGGCAGGGCAGACTTCGCCGTGCTCTTCGTGGAACTGCAGGGCGTCGACCAGGCGCAGCAGCTCGTCCATGTTGCGGCCCAGTGGCAGGTCGTTGACGATCTGCGAACGGACAACGCCGTTGGTGTCGATCAGGAAGGCGCCACGGAAGGCCACGCCACCTTCGGACTCGACGTCGTAGGCCTTGCAGATTTCGTGGGTCATGTCGGCAACCAAGGTGTACTTGACCTGGCCGATACCGCCGTTGTTGACCGGGGTGTTACGCCAGGCGTTGTGGGTGAAGTGCGAGTCGATCGACACGCCGATCACTTCCACGTTGCGCGCCTGGAAGTCAGGGATGCGGTTGTCCAGGGCGATCAGCTCGGACGGGCAAACGAAGGTGAAGTCCAGCGGGTAGAAGAACACCAGGCCGTACTTGCCCTTGATGGCCGAAGCCAGGTTGAAGCTGTCGACGATCTCGCCATTGCCCAGCACGGCCGGAACGGTGAAATCGGGGGCTTTCTTACCAACGAGTACGCTCATTGTAATCTCCTGATGAGGGTGAAAAACCGTTTGCCGGGCCAGACGGGCTTGCCCGACATCCAACAAAGGCCGACCATCATACACGGCTTCTGATGACAGGCCGACTCCAACGACGAAGCAACCGCCGGTCGCTCAAGCACGGCCCTTTCACAAACTCCTTTGACAAGCATTCTCATTAACATTAAGCTCCACCCCATCGAGCCCACCAACGATGGTCAGCCTTTATGTATGTGTGTCTTTGTGTCGGCGTTACCGACGGACAGATCCGCGATGCGATCTACGAAGGATGCTGCAGCTACAAGGAAGTGCGAGCCGCGACCAATGTCGCCAGCCAGTGTGGCAAATGTGCCTGCGTGGCCAAGCAGGTGGTCCGCGAGACCCTGACCGAGCTCCAGATCAGCCAGGCAGCCCTGCCCTACCCTGTGGAATTTACCGCAGCCTGAAAACCCGGAATTTGAAGAACCGGACCTTGCGTCCGGTTTTTTATGCCCGTAATTCAATAAGTTAGCGCTTCAACGCGGTTCACAAACATTCTTATTTCCATTAATTTTCACTTATTATTCAAGAACTTAGGTTTGACACACCTAAGTATCGGGCTCAAACTTCCCTGTATTGGCACACTTCTACAGGGCAGGAACCCGACATGAAAGGCGACGTAAGCGTCATCCAGCATCTCAACAAGATCCTCGGAAACGAGCTGGTCGCGATCAACCAATACTTCCTGCACGCACGCATGTACGAAGATTGGGGCCTGAACAAACTCGGCAAGCACGAGTACAAGGAATCTATCGACGAGATGAAACACGCTGACAAACTGATCAAGCGTATTCTCTTCCTCGAAGGCATCCCCAACGTCCAGGACCTGGGCAAGCTGCTGATTGGCGAGCACACCAAAGAGATGCTCGAATGTGACCTGAAGATCGAACAGAAAGGCCTGGTCGACCTGAAAGCAGCCATCGCTCATTGCGAAACCGCTGGCGACTTCGGCTCGCGTGACATGCTCGAAGATATCCTCGAGTCCGAGGAAGAACACATCGACTGGCTGGAAACCCAGCTGGGGCTGATCGACAAGATCGGTATCGAGAACTACCTGCAGTCGCAAATGGGCGAAGAATAAATATTCGCCCCATGAAAAAACCCGCGATCAGCGGGTTTTTTCATGCTTGCCGAAAATCAGGCCTCGGAAGCCTTGGCCTTGGCAACCGCTTCCTTGATCAGGGTTTGCAACTCACCCTTCTCGAACATTTCCAGCATGATGTCGCTGCCGCCGACCAGCTCACCGGCTACCCACAGTTGCGGGAAGGTCGGCCAGTTGGCGTATTTTGGCAGGTTCGCGCGGATTTCCGGGTTCTGCAGGATGTCGACGTAGGCGAACTTCTCGCCACAACCCATCACGGCCTGCGATGCACGCGCAGAGAAGCCACACTGCGGGGCATTCGGCGAGCCTTTCATGTAAAGCAGAATGGTGTTGTTGGCAATCTGCTCTTTGATCGTTTCGATGATATCCATGTAGCACCTCGGCTGAACTTTCCGACGCGGTCGTCGGCACGGTGACGCATTGTAACGGAAAGCCAAGCAGCATGCTCGGCCTTACCGTTCCTTACGCGGCCTCTACCTGCACCGGTACGCCATTGAGGGCGGCATTGCCGGAAACCTGGTCACGCAGGCGCTCATCGGTGAGGTCGTTGGCGCTCACGCCAGGTTGCGCCTGGGCGATCTGCATGTGCACGCCCTGACGAGAATGACCGAAGCCATGGGGCAGGCTGACCACCCCCGGCATCATGTCCTCGCAGGCCTGCACCTCGACTTCAACGTCCCCTGTACGCGAGCGGATACGCACCCGCTGGCCGTCCTGCAGTTGCCGCTGCTGCAGGTCTTGCGGGTGCATCAACAACTGATGTCGCGGCTTGCCCTTCACCAGACGATGGAAATTGTGCATCCACGAGTTGTTGCTGCGCACATGGCGACGGCCGATCAGCAGCAGTTCGCCCGGCGCCAGAGGGGCTTGTTGTGCCAGCCGGCGCAGGTCGTCCAGCAGCACCTGGGGCGCCGCGTCGACAGCCTTGCTGGCAGTCGTCAGGCGCGCAGCGAGGTTGGCGCGCAATGGTCCCAGGTCGAGACCATGCGGGTGCTTGTCCAGCGTTGCCAGCGACAACTGCCAGGGCGTCGCTTCGCCATAGCGCCCCTTGCGCAGGGCCAGGTCGATCATCTGCGCTGGCGCCGAGGTCGGTTTCAGTTCCAGCCCGGCGCGCTTGGCGAACGCTTGTGCCAGTCCAACGAAAATCTCCCAGTCATGCAGTGCCCCTTCGGGTTTGGCCAGGATCGCCCGGTTGAAGCGGGTCACGTTGCGCACGGCCAGCAAGTTGAACGTGCTGTCGTAATGGTCGTTTTCCAGCGCCGAGGTGGAGGGCAGGATCAGGTCGGCATGGCGGGTGGTTTCGTTGATGTACAGGTCGATGCTGAGCATGAATTCCAACCCCTCCAGCGCCACATCCAACTGGCGGCCGTTGGGTGTGGACAGCACGGGGTTGCCAGCCACCGTCACCAGGGCACGCACCTGCCCTTCGCCGGGTGTCAGCACTTCTTCGGCCAACGCCGCCACGGGTAGTTCGCCGCCGTACTCGGGCAAGCCCGACACCCGGCTCTGCCAGGCGTTGAAATGGCCGCCCGAGGTGGTCGCCACCAGGTCGACGGCAGGCTCGGTGCACAACGCGCCGCCTTCGCGGTCAAGGTTGCCGGTCACCAGGTTGATCAGTTGCACCAACCAATGGCAAAGGGTGCCGAAGGCCTGGGTCGAAACCCCCATGCGGCCATAGCACACCGCCTTGTCGGCTGCGGCGAAGTCCCGCGCCAGCTGGCGGATGTCTGCCGCGGCAATGCCACAGTGCGCGCTCATGGCCTCTGCGCTGAACGGCGCGATCGCTTCGCGCACCCGCTGCAGGCCGGAGACCGGCAAGTGCGAGCCACGCGCCAGACCTTCAGCGAACAGAGTGTTGAGCAAGCCACACAACAAGGCCGCATCCCCTCCAGGGCGGATGAACAGGTGATTGTCGGCCATGGCCGCCGTTTCGCTGCGACGCGGGTCCACCACCACCAGGCGCCCGCCCCTGGCCCGCAGGGCTTTCAGGCGCTTTTCCACATCCGGCACGGTCATGATGCTGCCATTGGAGGCCAGCGGGTTGCCACCGAGGATCAGCATGAAACAGGTCTGGTCGATGTCCGGGATCGGCAGCAGCAAGCCATGGCCATACATCAGGTGGCTGACCAGGTGCTGCGGCAACTGGTCCACCGAGGTGGCAGAGAAGCGGTTGCGGGTTTTCAGCAGACCCAGAAAGTAGTTGCTGTGAGTCATCAAGCCGTAGTTGTGCACGCTCGGGTTGCCTTGGTACACCGCAACGGCATTGCGCCCATGGGCCTGCTGGATCGCCCACAGCCTGTCGGCGGCCAGGGTAAAGGCCTCGTCCCAGCCGATGGCCTGCCAGTGCTCACCCACCCGCTTGTGCGGTTGGCGCAGGCGGTCGGGGTCGTTCTGGATGTCCTGCAGGGCCACGGCCTTTGGGCAGACATGGCCGCGACTGAACGGATCCTGGGGGTCGCCCTTGATCGAACTGATCAGTGCCCGACCGTCGTCGTCATGGCTGACTTCGATGTTCAGCCCACAGATCGCTTCGCACAGGTGACAGGCACGGTGATGCAGGGTCTTGGTCATGGCCGCCTCTGCCTTGTTGTAGAGGTTGTTGTGGAGAGTTGTCGAACATCGACTATGCGCCCAGTCTCTACCACCGGCCAGTGCGCTTCGCGGCGTGAATCCACCGACATCAGGCACACGATTTGCGACAGCCATTTGCCAAATTGCCAGCAAGCCGTGTACAACCCTCTGTAGCAAATAAAAAACAGCACTGCCCGTCGGGTAAAGACACCCTTTGCAACACCCTTTGGTACTGGGCAGCTGTTTCCCCTCTTGGCTTCAGGCGACATTTACTTATAGTATTGCGCCTTTCCCTATTTCGTCCGCCCCGTGCGGCTTACGCCGCGGGTCACTCCCGTTGTCAAAAAAAACCATACGGTCGACCTGCATACCGTTGCAGATAAGGTAGTCAATCATGAGCGCTAGGCACTTTCTCTCCCTGCTGGACTTCACCTCCGACGAATTGCTCGGTGTGATCCGCCGCGGCATCGAGCTGAAGGACCTGCGCAAGCGAGGCGTGCTGTTCGAGCCCCTGAAGAACCGCGTACTGGGCATGATCTTCGAGAAATCCTCGACCCGTACCCGCGTGTCGTTCGAGGCCGGCATGATCCAGCTCGGCGGCCAGGCCATTTTCCTGTCCCCGCGCGATACCCAGCTGGGCCGTGGCGAGCCGATCGGCGACAGCGCCATCGTGCTGTCGAGCATGCTCGACGTAGTGATGATCCGTACCCACGCCCACAGCACCCTGACCGAATTCGCCGCCAACTCGCGTGTGCCGGTGATCAACGCCCTGTCCGACGAGTCGCACCCGTGCCAGCTGCTGGCCGACATGCAGACCTTCCTCGAACACCGCGGCTCGATCCAGGGCAAGACCGTGGCGTGGATCGGCGACGGCTTCAACATGTGCAACTCCTACATCGAGGCGGCCAGGCAGTTCGACTTCCAGCTGCGCATCGCCTGCCCGGAAGGCTACGAGCCGGATGCACGCTTCATGGCCATTGGCGGTGACCACGTGCAAATTGTGCGCGACCCGAAGGAAGCCGTGCACGGCGCCCATCTGGTGACCACGGATGTCTGGACTTCCATGGGCCAGGAGGAGGAAACTGCACGGCGCCTGGCGCATTTCGCGCCTTACCAGGTCACCCGCGAACTGCTCGACCTGGCGGCACCCGATGCCCTGTTCATGCACTGCCTGCCAGCACACCGCGGTGAGGAAATCAGCCATGACCTGCTCGACGACCCACGCTCGGTCGCCTGGGACCAGGCTGAAAACCGCCTGCATGCACAGAAGGCCCTTCTCGAATTCCTTGTAGAACCGGCTTACCACCACGCATGAGTCAACCCCTACTGCTCAACCTGCGCAACCTCGCCTGCGGCTATGGCGACCAGCGCATCGTCCAGAACCTCAATCTGCACCTGAACGCAGGCGACATCGGTTGCCTGCTGGGTTCATCCGGTTGCGGCAAGACCACCACCTTACGCGCAATCGCCGGTTTCGAGCCGGTACATGACGGCGAGATCCAGCTGGCTGGCGAGGTCATTTCCCGGGCCGGCTTCACCCTGGCCCCAGAAAAACGCCGCATCGGCATGGTGTTCCAGGACTATGCACTGTTCCCGCACCTGACCGTGGCGCAGAACGTTGCCTTCGGCATCGCCAAGCACCCGCGCCAGGCCGAGGTCATCGAAGAGATGCTCGAACTGGTCAAACTGGGCGGCCTGGGCGGGCGCTACCCGCATGAACTGTCCGGCGGCCAACAGCAACGGGTCGCCCTGGCCCGTGCGCTGGCACCGGAGCCGCAACTGCTGCTGCTCGACGAGCCATTCTCCAACCTCGACGTAGAGCTGCGTCGGCGCCTGAGCCATGAGGTTCGCGACATTCTCAAGAGCCGCGGCACCAGCGCCATCCTGGTGACCCATGACCAGGAAGAAGCCTTCGCCGTAAGCGATCAGGTCGGCGTGTTCAAGGAAGGCCGCCTGGAGCAGTGGGACACGCCCTACAACCTTTACCACGAGCCGCAGACGCCGTTCGTGGCCAGCTTCATTGGCCAGGGGTATTTCATCCGCGGGCAGATGAGCAGCCACGAGGCGGTCAATACCGAGCTGGGTGAACTGCGCGGCAACCGCGCCTACATCATGGCGCCGGGCAGCTCGGTGGATGTGCTGCTGCGCCCTGACGATATCGTCCACGCACCGGGCAGTGCGCTGCGGGCGAACATCGTCGGCAAGAGCTTCCTGGGTGCATCGACCTTGTACCGCCTGCAGTTGCCGACCGGCAGCCAGTTGGAGGCGATTTTCCCTAGCCATGACGACCATCAGGTCGGTGAGGATGTGGGGATTGCGGTAAAGGCCGATCACCTGGTGCTGTTCCCGGTGCCGGGCAGCGTGGCAGCGCAGTTGCCTCGGCAGGAAAACGGCGTGCGTCGGTACAGTTCGGCGACCTGATTCGAAACCCTGGGGCCGCTTTGCGGCCCTTTCGCGACACAAGGCCGCTCCCACAGGTACAGCGCACCATTCACGGGCGGCGTTGTACCTGTGGGAGCGGCCTTGTGTCGCGAAAGGGCTGCAAAGCAGCCCCGAAAATTCTCAGCCCCGCCCGATCCCGGCAAACTTGCCCTGGGTATGCTCGGCCAATACCGCTGCCGCCAACTCTACTTCCAGCCCACGCCGCCCAGCGCTGACATGAATGGTTGCAAAGTTCTGCGCCGAGTCATCGATAAAGGTGCGCAGGCGCTTCTTCTGCCCCAGCGGGCTGATCCCACCCACCAGGTACCCCGTGGCGCGCTGTGCCACTGCCGGGTCGGCCATCTCGCACTTTTTCACCCCGGCGGCATGGGCCAGGGCCTTGAGGTCCAACGTGCCCACCACAGGCACCACCGCTACCAGCAACTCACCCTTCTCACTGCTCGCCAGCAAGGTCTTGAACACCTGCTGCGGGTCGAGGCCTAGCTTTTCCGCCGCCTCCAGGCCATATGACGCCGACTTGGGGTCATGTTCGTAACTGTGCACACGATGCTCGGCTCGGTGCTTCTTCAACAGGTCTAGGGCGGGGGTCATGCAGGGGCTCCGGTCGGGGACAGCTCGGCGGCTACTTTAGGACAATTCCCACATCGCAGCCAGCGCACCTCAGTCGCACCCGTCTAGTACGCGGATCCGCACCTGAATTCAACAGACAGTTCGTGACCGAGCGTTCACTTTCGACCTTTGACATCAGCGTTTCTTGTCTATATTTTTTCGTTTCTGAATAAATGGTGCACTTTTAAGGTGCATTTCCAACATCTGCCTGGGATCAACGGGGATAGACTCCAGGCTTTGCTGTCGAGCGCCACGCGCCTCACAACAAAAAAAACGAGGTCATACATGACGACTGCTCTACGCCAACCCACGCTGTCCAGCCAATGCCTGGCCGAGTTCCTCGGCACTGCACTACTCATCTTCTTCGGTACCGGCTGCGTCGCCGCGCTAAAGGTCGCAGACGCCAGCTTCGGCCTGTGGGAAATCAGTATCATCTGGGGCGTGGGCGTCAGCATGGCGATCTACCTGACCGCCGGTATTTCCGGCGCGCACCTGAACCCGGCGGTGAGTATCGCCCTCACCCTGTTCGCCGGTTTCGACAAGCGCAAGCTGCCCTTCTACATGCTGGCCCAGGTGTGCGGCGCGTTCTGCGGCGCAGCGTTGGTCTACACCCTGTACAGCAACCTGTTCTTCGATTTCGAACAGGCCCACGCCATGTTGCGCGGTAGCGAAGCCAGCCTGGAGCTGGCCTCTGTTTTCTCCACCTATCCGCACCCGTCGCTGTCCACCGGCCAGGCCTTCCTGGTCGAAGTGATCATTACCGCCATCCTGATGGCCGTGATCATGGCCCTGACCGACGACAACAACGGCCTGCCGCGCGGCGCCATGGCCCCCTTGCTGATCGGCCTGCTGATCGCCGTGATCGGCAGCGCCATGGGCCCGTTGACCGGCTTCGCCATGAACCCGGCCCGCGATTTCGGGCCAAAACTCATGACCTTCCTGGCCGGCTGGGGCGAAATCGCCTTCACTGGCGGTCGGGACATGCCTTATTTCCTGGTTCCGGTGTTCGCACCGATCCTTGGTGCCTGCCTGGGTGCCGCGACCTATCGCGGCCTGATCGCCCGCAACCTGCCATTGGCAGCCGCCGTGAACCCTGAGACAAATGACAATCCCCAGGGCGATACTCAAGTCAATTGACGCCGGCACCATGCCCAGCCCTGACCCCCTATTTTCGCAAGGCCTACGACCATGACAGACACCCAGGATAAGAACTACATCATCGCCCTGGACCAGGGCACCACCAGTTCGCGGGCCATCATTTTCGACCGCGACGCCAATGTGGTGGGTACCTCCCAGCGCGAGTTCGCCCAGCACTACCCGCAGCCGGGCTGGGTCGAGCACGACCCGATGGAAATCTTCGCCACGCAGAGCGCGACCATGGTCGAGGCCCTGGCCCAGGCGGGCATCAGCCACGCCCAGGTCGCCGCACTGGGTATCACTAACCAGCGCGAAACCACCGTGGTGTGGGACAAGGAATCCGGCCGCCCGGTTTACAACGCCATCGTCTGGCAGTGCCGCCGCAGCACCGAGATCTGCGCCCAACTCAAGCGCGACGGCCATGAAGACTACATTCGCGAAACCACCGGTCTGGTCACCGACCCGTACTTCTCCGGCACCAAGTTGAAGTGGATCCTCGACAATGTCGAAGGCGCCCGCGAACGTGCCAAGCGCGGCGAGCTGCTGTTCGGCACCATTGATACCTGGCTGATCTGGAAATTCTCCGGCGGCAAGGTGCATGTCACCGATTACACCAACGCCTCGCGCACGCTGATGTTCAACATCCACAGCCTGCAGTGGGACGACAAGCTCCTGGAAATCCTCGACATCCCACGGCAGATGCTCCCCGAGGTACGCCCTTCTTCCGAGGTCTACGGCCATACCAAGAGCGGTATCGCCATTGCCGGCATCGCCGGCGACCAGCAGTCGGCGCTATTCGGCCAGATGTGCGTGGAACCGGGCCAGGCCAAGAATACCTACGGTACCGGCTGCTTCCTGCTGATGAACACCGGCAACCAGGCGGTGAAGTCATCCCATGGGCTACTCACCACCATCGCCTGCGGCCCGCGTGGTGAAGTGGCCTATGCGCTGGAAGGCGCGGTATTCAACGGTGGCTCCACCGTGCAATGGCTGCGTGACGAACTGAAGATCGTAAACGACGCTCTGGATACCGAGTACTTCGCCAGCAAGGTCAAGGACAGCAACGGCGTGTACCTGGTGCCCGCCTTTACCGGCCTGGGGGCGCCGTACTGGGACCCGTATGCCCGTGGCGCGCTGTTCGGCCTGACCCGTGGCGTGAAGGTGGACCACATCATCCGTGCCGCGCTGGAATCGATCGCCTACCAGACCCGCGACGTGCTCGACGCCATGCAGCAGGACTGCGGCCAGCGCCTGTCCGAGCTGCGCGTGGACGGCGGTGCGGTGGCCAACAACTTCCTCATGCAGTTCCAGGCCGACATCCTCGGCACCTGCGTGGAGCGGCCGAAGATGCGCGAAACCACGGCACTGGGTGCGGCCTACCTGGCAGGCCTGGCCTGTGGTTTCTGGAGCGGCCTGGACGAGCTGCGCGACAAAGCGATCATCGAGCGCGAGTTCAGCCCGCAGCTGGATGAAGCGCAGAAAGAGAAGTTGTATGCCGGCTGGAAGAAGGCGGTCGAGCGTACTCGTGACTGGGAAGATCACGAGGCCTGATCCTACCTGACAGGCGCTACACCACCTGTGGGAGCGGCCCTTTCGCGACACAAGGCCGCTCCCACAAAAAAAGCGCAGCGCAGGCCAGAAGATCGATGCAGGGCCTTTGTCCCCGCGGCCGCCCCGATAGTCTACTGGTCGTCGTCCGCGTCCTACGGCATCATTGCAGCATTTGTCCGGCAGCCCCAAAGGACCGCCCATGAATCTGCCCCCTCGCCAACAACAAATCCTCGAACTGGTGCGCGAGCGCGGTTATGTCAGTATCGAAGAAATGGCGCAGTTGTACGTCGTCACTCCGCAGACTATCCGCCGTGATATCAACCAGCTTGCCGAGCTCAACCTGTTGCGCCGTTACCACGGTGGTGCAGCCTATGACTCGAGCATCGAGAACACTGCCTACGCCATGCGCGCCGACCAGATGCGCGACGAAAAGCAACGTATCGCCGACGCCGTAGCCCAGCAGATTCCTGACCACGCTTCGGTGTTCATCAACATTGGCACGACCACCGAGTCTATCGCTCGGGCGCTGCTCAACCATCATCACCTGAAGGTCATCACCAATAACCTGCACGTGGCCGCAATCCTTGCCGCCAAGGACGATTTCGAAGTGTTGGTGGCGGGTGGCACGGTACGCCGCGACGGCGGTGTGGTAGGCCAGGCCAGCGTAGACTTCATCAATCAGTTCAAGGTCGACTTCGCCCTGGTGGGCATCAGCGGCATCGACGAAGACGGCAGCCTGCTCGATTTCGACTACCAGGAAGTACGGGTATCCCAGGCGATCATTGCGAATGCCAGGCAAGTGATCCTTGCCGCCGACTCCAGCAAATTCGGGCGCAACGCCATGGTGCGCATGGGCTCGATTAGCCTGGTCGACTGCCTGGTGACCGACCAGGCGCCAGCCCCCGCTCTCACCCAGCTGCTGAACCAGTACAAGATTCGGCTTGAGGTGGTGTGAGGGCTGCAGGCGCTACACCTTTCAAACCGATCATCCAATATTTTCGTAAATGTTCATTTCATTGTCATCTGATCAGTTTTTTCTATGAAGACTGACTGGCGACCGGCTTTCTGTTGCGCTAGTATTTTCGAAAACGAACATTAATGTTCATATTCGATGTGAACAGTCCCAGGAGGCCTTGCCCGTGTCCCAGCCCGTTTCGTCCCAGCTCCCACTTGCCGACTGCTATGACCTCGCCGTGATCGGCGGCGGCATCAATGGCGTGGGCATCGCTGCCGATGCCGCCGGGCGTGGCCTCAAGGTATTCCTCTGCGAAAAGGATGACCTGGCCCAGCACACCTCGTCGGCCAGCAGCAAACTGATCCATGGCGGCCTGCGCTACCTGGAACACTACGAGTTCCGTCTGGTACGTGAAGCGCTGGCCGAGCGTGAAGTGCTGCTGGCCAAAGCCCCCCACATCGTCAGGCCGATGCGCTTCGTGCTGCCGCACCGCCCGCACCTGCGCCCGGCCTGGATGATTCGCGCCGGCCTGTTCCTCTACGATCACCTCGGCAAACGCAAGCGCCTGGGTGCTTCGCGCAGCCTGCACTTCGGCCCGGGTTACCCGCTCAAGCCTGCAATCAGCCGTGGCTTCGAATATGCCGACTGCGCGGTGGACGATGCCCGCCTGGTAGTGCTGAATGCGATGGCAGCACGTGAAAAAGGTGCCCATATCCATACCCGCACCCGTTGCCTGCGCGCGGAGCGTGTGGATGGCCTGTGGCAGGTCGAGCTGCAGCATGCTGACGGCCGCCTGCAGACCATTCGCGCCCGCGCTCTGGTCAATGCTGCAGGGCCATGGGTGGCCAGCTTCATCAAGGATGACCTCAAGCTCGATGCCCCCTATGGCATCCGCCTGATCCAGGGCAGCCATATCATCGTGCCGCGCATGTACGAAGGCGATCATGCCTACATCCTGCAGAACGAGGACCAGCGTATCGTCTTCTGCATCCCGTACCTGGAGCGCTTCACGTTGATCGGCACCACCGATCGGGAGTACAGCGGTGACCCCGCCAAAGTCGCGATCACCGAGCAGGAAACCGATTATCTGCTCAAGGTGGTCAACGCCCATTTCAACCACCAGATCAGCCGCAGCGACATCGTGCACACCTATTCCGGCGTGCGCCCACTGTGCAACGACGAATCGGACAACCCGTCCGCGGTCACCCGCGACTACACCCTGGGGCTGTCCGCCAGTGAAGGGCAAGCGCCGTTGCTGTCGGTATTCGGTGGCAAGCTGACCACCTACCGCAAACTGGCCGAGTCGGCCATGGCCGAGCTCAAGCCGCACTTCCCACAGATGCGTGGCAGCTGGACCGCTGGCGCGCCGCTACCAGGTGGTGAGCACATGACGACGGTGCAGGCTCTGGTCGATGCGGTGCTGGCGCACTGTGGCTGGTTGCCTGTCGATATCGCGAAGCGCTGGGTGCTGACCTATGGCAGCCGTGTATGGCAGTTGCTGGAGGGCGTTAAAGGGCCGGAAGACCTGGGCCAGGCAATTGGCGGTGGGTTGTTCGGCCGGGAGGTGGACTACCTTGTACACAACGAATGGGCATGCAGCGCTGAAGACATTCTCTGGCGCCGCACCAAGCTGGGCCTGTTCACCAGCACGGGCGAGCAACAGGCGCTTGCAGACTATCTGCAACGAGAGCAACAGGCGCGCACCCAAGCGGCGTGAGCCATGGCTTGCTCGCACGTACTGGAACGCGGCAATCAGGCTTTCACGGCTTCGATTACCAGTTCACGACTCTGAACGCTGCTCAGGTATGGCTGGGTAACGTTGGCGAAGTCTTCAAATGTATCGTGCCCGGCGGGCGTGGTAGATCGAACGACTGCCGCAAACACAGCCTTGCGCGCTTGGGATGAGCACTAATCAATGCTCATCCAGCGCCCCCTGGCACGTCCGGCCAGTCGCCAGCGAGCCCGGCTGGCACAGTGGGAGGTCGGCGCAGCAGTAACTACCACCAAACCACATCCCCGGCAGTGATGCTCCGGTGTCTTTCAGACCCGGAGATCACCACGTGCCACCCACCGAAAACAACCCGTCGTATTCCGTCGACACCCTGATCGCCCGGCAACTACCTGACTGGTTGACCGGCGCCGATGCAATGCACCTAGAAGCCTACGGCAAGGCCTTGCGTGCACAGCAACAGGCTGCGGACAGGCTTGGCCATCTGCTCGAAAGAATCCCTCGCCTCGAAGACTTCGCCAAGCCCCTGCTCGAACGCGCCCTGCGTGTGCAGGGGCTGGGGCATGTCGACCCGCAACTTGGGCACGTAGTCGTCAGCGAAGAGTTCCAACTGCCTTCGGCAGCGGAGCATTTCTATACGCCGACTGTTACCCATAGAACGCGACAAACGCTGTTGGCCGCTGCCCTGCATAACTTCGAAGCACACGAAGCTGAACCCTGGCTGTTGCGCAAAGCGCATCTGGAGAGCGAGAAAGGCGAAAAGCTGGCCATGACCTTCGAGCACTTCGTTCGCCTGTGCCGTTCACTGGACCTGGGCGGCAAGTATCAGACGCTGCTCAGGACGGTACTCGAGCCCAAGGCTGGCCGTGGCCAATCGGGCGATCAAGCGCGCACGACAATAAAGCACCTGTTTGAAAGCGGCGTACGTACGCGCATGCAGGCAGCGGTTTACGAGGCCAGATTCAAGGGGCAACTGGACGAGCGGGATCTGCTTCGGCTGCGGCCGATGCTCGAAGCACCTGCACTTGCACCCTATGGCAAGGGCACGCTGACAGCTCGCCAACTCTATCTGCTCGGCAAACGCGTGACGGGGGTCATCACACTTGAGTGGCGCCCTGCTCCGGCTGAAGACATCGACGAGATCATCGTCTGGATACCCGATGCCCCCGGGCAAAGCCTGCGCTTCTACGACAGTTGGGACGATGTTTACAACGACCTGGCCACTCGCCTCAAGCAGCGCTCATTCCGTCAGTTTTTTCGGCGTTTCATCACGGCACGGGACACAAGCGAGTTCGCCAAGGAACTTGCACAACGGCTGACAGCGTCGCCTGGGGCGATGAAACTGCAGCTCGACGGGCGAAACCTGCCCATCAAGGGGGATGTGTTCGCACATGTACGAGCGCTATTACTCGGGCGAATGTTCGATGATGCAGCCTACCTCGCTGTTCCAACGGACCTTGAAGATCGCCTGAGCAGGCACCGGCGCTTGCAGGGCATGCTGAGCGCCGGGTTGAACCTGCTGGGGCTGGCAGCTTTGGTCGTACCGGTGCTCGGTGACCTGCTATTGGTCGTCAGCGCGGCGCAATTGCTCGATGACGTCTATGAAGGCTACCAGGACTGGCAACTAGGTGATCGCCAAGGAGCGCTGGAGCATTTGTTCAATATAGCCCAGGGCGTGGCGACCACAGGCCTGACCGCAGGGGCTCTGCACACGCTGCGACGAACAGTTTTTGTTGACAGTCTTGCGCCAACGGTGTTGCCTGCCGGTGGCATCAGGCTAGCCAGAAACCTCCGTTACCTACCTGCCGAGGAAGATGTATCGGTATTATTGGAAAGCCTGCAAGGGGAGCACTTTGCCGATACTTTGTCAGATCATGGCCGGATGCTTCTACAGGCCACAGGTCTCAACGTGGACCAGCTGCGCCGACTTTGCCTGGAGAACGCTGCACCACCCGCGCGGCTGCTCGACCTCCACGACCGGATCAAGCTGCACCAGCAGGATCCAACTCTGAAAGGACAAGCCTTCGAGCAGCGACTTCAGGCGTGGCAAACACCGCAATCTGCCGACCAGGCCAGGCTGATCGGGGTTTTCCGGGGTTTGTCACCAAGGGGCGCCCAGGAAATCATCGACCATAGTAGTACCGCCCAGATAGAACAGTTGCGAGTTTCCGGACGGATGCCACTGAGCATGGCGCAACATGCGCGCTGGTATGAAAGCGCCAGCCGTATCGACCGGGCTTGCCTTGGCTTGCGTCTGCAAAAGTTGGCCAACACAGATAGCGACCTATTGGCGCTGCGCCTCATCGAACGGGACGCCCCATGGCCAGACTCTGTGCGAATAGAGTTACGCCACGGCGCCCAGGAGGGATTACTGATATTTGCCAGCCAGAGCGAGACGGCGCAGAACGTACGAACCATTGTCAAAAACACGCAAGGCTACGCCCTGGCAGGCGAAGATAACCAGGGCAAGCCCTTGCTGGCAGCGGTCCTGGGGTGCCTGGACGACGAGCAGAAAACCCGCTTGGGGAACCGCAATCTGCAGCTCAAGCAACTACGTGACGTACTGGCCATGGCGGCCGAACAGGATCGCAACTCTACGGCCAGCCTGCTCGGTATGTCCGGCATCCGCGCAAATATCAGGCCGCCCCGGCGTTTCGCCGACGGCAGGCTGGCCTATGCACTCAGCGGCGGTGGTGAAAGCAGCCAGAGCGCTATTCGCCAAGGGATCCATCAAATATTCCCCACACTCTCCGAACTGCAACTGGACGCCTACCTGGAAGCGGTGCGCCAGCGCGGGGAGAGCTTGTGGGACCATTACCAGGCGCTGCAACGCCAGCTTGCCGACCTGCGCGAAACACTACAGATCTGGCAGGCCGATTGGCAATCGCCAATCGACGCCATTCGCAGACGCCGCATAGCCGATACCCTTCGCCGCAGTTGGCGGCGCAAACTGGTGGACGGCAACGACCAGTATGAACTGACCATCGATGGCGAGCACATCGATGCGTTGCCAGGTTTGCCGGAAGGTGTGGAATACCGACATGTGCGCCGGCTGACCTTGCGCAACATGCGCTTGCAGCAGATCGACGCGCGGTTCCTCAGGCTGTTTCCCAACGTCGTGGACCTGGACCTCAGCGGCAACCGGCTAACTTCGGTCCCCGAGGGCATCGAGGCTCTCGGCCAGCTACGGCGCTTGAACCTGAGCAACAACCTGATTGCACTGGATGCCGCAGGTAACAGCCGCCTGGCTCAACTGCAACGCCTGAACACGCTGATACTCAACAACAACCCACTCAACGGCATGCCCGACCTCTCGGCCTTGCCACATGTGCAGGACCTGCGCCTGCGAGCAACGGGTCAGGCGGACATTGGCCTGGTCCACCAGAGCGTGGCGCTACGCGCCCATATCGACTTGCGCGACAACAGAATCAGCGAGCTGCAACGCGAGATGCGCGGCTTGCGCCTGCGCCTGCAGCGGCTGAACCTGCATGACAATCCGTTGAGCGAAGGCAGCATCGAGTATCTGGACCAAGCACAGGGTGCCAGCGGAACAGGCGCCCGAGGCAGCGCGTCGTATGCCCACGAGCCAATCGGTGAGGAAACCCGTGCAACCTGGGTAGCGTCCAGAAACGAGCTCCTCCGTGCAGAACGGGAGGCAGCCTGGGACCGCCTGAGCGAGGAGCCGGGCTCTGGAGGCCTGTTCAGATTCCTGGCCGACTTTGCCCAGAGCGAAGACTTCGAGGCCCATCCGCGGCATTATCGACGCCGTCTCTGGCACATCCTTGAAGCCTGCGAAAACAACGAAGCGTTACGCGAGCAGTTGTTTCGCGAGGCCGACGGGCCGCGTACCTGCGAGGACCGCCTGTTGCTGCTGCTCAACCAGATGGAAGTGGGCGTGCTGGCCTTCCAGGGCATCGAAGGAGTGCCAGCGGAAATGAGAGAGAGCCGCCTGCTGTATCTGGGCGGCCAGCTGCACCGCCTGGACCTGCTTGACGATATTGCCAACCGGCACATCCAAGCCCTGCGCGAAGCAGGACGCAGAGTAGATGAAATCGAAGTTCGGCTTTTCTATCGCCTGCGGCTGACAGGGCCACTTGACTTGCCAGCACCACCGGATGAAATGCACTTCGCATCATTCGCCCACGTGACAACGCGGGATCTGAATGCAGCAGAAATAGAAGTACTGCAAAGCTACAGCACCTTGTCGATGCTGGACGCGCTTGCAGGCCGCCCTTACTGGCAGAACTACCTGCGAGAAACCTATGCTGACCGTTTCGAGGCGACCGCAAGGCCTTATCACGAGCGAATGGAAGCGCTCGAGGCACGGGCCGTGGCCGGCCAGGAAGCGGGCTATGAAGACCAGGCCAGGGTTTTGATGCGCGAACTTGCCGCCGAGGAGTCAGTGCTGATTCGCACCCTCACTACCGAGGCCTGGGCGCGCTGGAACCAGACGCCACAAGAGCGGCTCATGCCCCGCTGACCAGGCTGGAAGCACTGCGATCAGGCTCTGCATGGCAGCGGTCCTGATCGCCCGTGCATTGCGATCCAGGGCTGGCAAATCCGTTCGGATTTCCGAACGACTGACCGCCACTCATTCGGAATGGCGAATGAAACTTATCGTCATACGATGAGTGCGAAAGGTTGATTCCCAATGAATTCGAGGCGTTATGATCAATGCCAGGGCTTGGCACGACTCATGCTCTACACTTGGTAGCCGAATGCACTCGCTTCCTGCTGTATTCGTTGAACGAAAGAGTCCGCCAACGGCTCCATAAAAAAAACAAACACGTCGAGGAAAATTTGATGCGTATCGTTCGTCAATTGCTGGGCGCCGCCATCGCGGCCGCTGTGATCGCTTCACCGGCCATGGCCGAAGAACTGACCGGCACCCTGAAGAAGATCAAGGATTCGGGCACCATCACTCTGGGCCACCGCGACTCCTCCATCCCGTTTTCCTACCTGGCCGGCAAGCCAGAGCCCGTGGGCTACTCGCATGACATCCAGCTGGCTGTCGTCGACGCCCTGAAGAAGCAGCTGGGCACGGACATCAAGGTCCGCTACAACCTCGTCACCTCCCAGACCCGCATCCCGCTGGTGCAGAACGGCACCGTGGACCTCGAGTGCGGCTCCACCACCAACAACGTCGAGCGCCAGCAGCAAGTCGGCTTCTCGGTCGGCATCTTCGAAGTCGGTACCCGCCTGCTGACCAAGGTCAAGGACGGTCAGCCAGCCTACAAGGACTTCCCGGACCTGGCCGGCAAGAACGTGGTAACCACCGCCGGTACCACCTCCGAACGCATCCTCAAGGCGATGAACGCCGACAAGCAGATGAAGATGAACGTGATTTCCGCCAAGGACCACGGTGAAGCCTTCAACATGCTCGAAAGCGGCCGCGCCGTGGCCTTCATGATGGACGACGCCCTGCTCGCCGGCGAAATGGCCAAGGCTCGCAAGCCGTCGGACTGGGTCATCACCGGTACCCCGCAGTCCTACGAGATTTACGGCTGCATGGTGCGCAAGGATGACGCGGCCTTCAAGAAAGCGGTCGATGACGCCATCGTCGGCTACTTCAAGTCGGGCGAAGTCAACAAGAGCTACGACAAATGGTTCCAACAGCCAATCCCGCCGAAGGGTCTGAACCTGCAGTTCCCGATGAGCGACGAGCTGAAGAAACTGATCGCCGAGCCGACCGACAAGGCTGCGGACGAGAAAAAGTCCTGACCACCAGCCCATGGCCTGTTGCGCTGCAAAGCGCGAATTAAACCTGCAGGCCACCCGTTAGTGTCTAACCTTTCATCCGAGGGCCGTATGCCCTCGGATGTTGGAAGGTGCCCGTGAAACAACCGTCTGAGGGGAAATCCCGATGAATTACAACTGGGACTGGGGCGTGTTCTTCAAGTCCACCGGCGTGGGCAGCGAAACCTATCTGGACTGGTACGTCACCGGCCTGGGCTGGACCATCGCCATCGCCATCTCCGCCTGGGTCATCGCCTTGCTGCTGGGCTCGGTCCTCGGTGTCATGCGCACCGTGCCGAACCGTTTGGTATCGGGTATCGCCACCGCCTATGTGGAGCTTTTCCGCAACGTACCGCTGCTGGTGCAGCTGTTCATCTGGTACTTCCTGGTGCCGGACCTGCTGCCAGAAGGCCTGCAGGAATGGTTCAAGCAGGACCTCAACCCGACCACCTCGGCGCTGATCAGCGTGGTCATCTGCCTGGGCCTGTTCACCGCCGCCCGCGTGTGCGAACAGGTGCGTACCGGGATCCAGGCGCTGCCCCGCGGCCAGGAAGCCGCCGCCCGCGCCATGGGCTTCAGCCTGTCGCAGATCTACACCAACGTGCTGCTGCCGCAAGCCTACCGGATCATCATTCCGCCGCTGACTTCGGAATTCCTGAACGTGTTCAAGAACTCGTCGGTGGCGTCGCTGATCGGCCTGATGGAACTGCTGGCACAAACCAAGCAGACCGCCGAATTCTCGGCCAACCTGTTCGAGGCCTTCACCCTGGCCACGCTGATCTACTTCACCCTGAACATGGGCCTGATGCTGCTGATGCGCATGGTCGAGAAGAAAGTCTCGGTGCCCGGCCTGATTTCCGTAGGGGGCAAATAAATGGACATGGATTTCAGCGAAATCATCCCGGCCCTGCCTGCCCTGTGGGAAGGCATGGTCATGACCCTGCAGCTGATGGTCATGGGCGTGGTCGGCGGCATCGTACTGGGGACCATTCTGGCCCTGATGCGCCTGTCGTCGAGCAAGCTGCTGTCGAACGTGGCCGGTGCCTATGTCAACTACTTCCGCTCGATCCCGCTGCTGCTGGTAATCACCTGGTTCTACCTGGCGGTACCGTTCGTGCTGCGCTGGATCACCGGCGAGGACACCCCGGTGGGTGCCTTCACCTCCTGCGTGGTGGCATTCATGATGTTCGAGGCCGCGTACTTCTGCGAAATCGTCCGCGCCGGCGTGCAGTCGATCTCCAAGGGGCAGATGGGCGCCGCCCAGGCCCTGGGCATGACCTACGGCCAGACCATGCGCCTGATCATCCTGCCCCAGGCCTTCCGCAAGATGACCCCTTTGCTGCTGCAGCAGAGCATCATCCTGTTCCAGGACACCTCGCTGGTGTACACCGTGGGCCTGGTGGACTTCCTCAATTCGGCACGCTCCAACGGCGACATCATCGGGCGCTCCCATGAGTTCCTGATCTTCGCCGGTGTCGTGTACTTCATCATCAGCTTCTCCGCTTCGTGGCTGGTCAAGCGCCTGCAAAAAAGGATCGCCGTATGATTTCCATCAAGAACGTCAACAAGTGGTACGGGGACTTCCAGGTACTGACCGACTGCAGCACCGAGGTCAAGAAGGGTGAAGTGGTAGTGGTGTGTGGCCCGTCGGGCTCGGGCAAATCCACCCTGATCAAGTGCGTCAACGCCCTGGAGCCGTTCCAGAAAGGTGACATCGTGGTCGACGGCACCTCCATCGCCGACCCCAAGACCAACCTGCCCAAGCTGCGTTCACGCGTTGGCATGGTGTTCCAGCACTTCGAGCTGTTCCCGCACCTGACCATCACCGAGAACCTGACCATTGCCCAGCGCAAGGTGCTTGGCCGTAGCGAAGCAGAAGCGACCAAGAAGGGCTTGGCCCTGCTCGACCGCGTCGGCCTCGGTGCCCACGCCAAGAAACACCCCGGTCAGCTGTCCGGCGGCCAGCAGCAGCGCGTGGCCATCGCCCGCGCCCTGTCGATGGACCCGATCGTCATGCTGTTCGACGAACCGACCTCGGCGCTAGACCCGGAAATGGTCAACGAAGTACTGGACGTGATGGTCGAGCTGGCCCACGAAGGCATGACCATGATGTGCGTGACCCACGAAATGGGCTTCGCCCGCAAAGTGGCCAACCGCGTGATCTTCATGGACAAGGGCAACATCATCGAGGATTGCCAGAAGGAAGACTTCTTCGGTAACCCCGGCGCCCGCCACGAGCGTACCCAGCACTTCCTCAGCAAGATCCTGCAACACTGATTTTGCTTCACTGAAGCGGTCGGCGCCGCTGCCCTTTCGGGCAGCAGGCGCTGGTCGTGACAAGGCCACTGTGATGAAATGCGATCCTTCGCTTCTTCTCCCTGCCAAGCCTGCCGTGAAATCCCGCCTGCTCCGCCAAATGCTGTTGCCGCCACTGATCATCCTGCTGATGGTCGGCCTGGGAATGGCCGGCTACCTGATCAGCGAGAGCAACGGCATCCGCACCCTCAGCGAAAATGGCGAACGCCAGCTGGAGCTGCACGCGCGCACGGTCGAAAGCGAAATCAGCAAGTACACCTACCTGCCGAGCCTGCTGGAGCTGGAAGACAGCGTCTCGCACCTGCTTACCGACCCTGACGGCGGCTCGCGGCAGATCGTCAACGAATACCTCGAAGGCCTGAACCGGCGCAGCCGCAGCCGGGCCATCTTCGTCCTCGACACCAACGGCCGGGTCCAGGCCACCAGCAACTGGCGCGACGCCGACTCGTTCCTCGGCGAGGACCTGTCTTTCCGCGCCTACTTCCAGACCGCCGTGCGCGGTGAGCCCGGGCGTTTCTACGGTATCGGCAGCACCACCGGCGAGGCCGGCTATTACCTGGCCCATGGCCTGGAAGAGCACGGCAAGATCATTGGCGTGGCGGTGATCAAAGTGCGCCTGGACACCCTCGAGGAGCGCTGGCAGCGTGCCCGCCTGGAGGCGTTCGTCAGCGACGAGAACGGCATCATCATCCTTTCCAGCGACCCGGCCCGACGCCTCAAGTCGGTACGCCCGCTGACCCCGCAAATCAAGGAGCGCCTGGCCCGCAGCCTGCAGTATTACTGGTGGCCGCTGAACGAGTTGCAGCCCCTGGCCCGGGAAGCCCTGGCCGATGGCGTGGAAAAGCTGACCTTCCCGGCCAACAGCGAAACCGCACAGGGCAAGGCTGGCGAAATGGCCTACCTGGCACAGACTCGGCGCCTGGTCGATACGCCCTGGCATTTCACCCTGCTGACCCCACTGCAGGACCTGCGCCGCGAATCCATGGTACAAGGCATCCTGGTGGGCGTGGCCTTCGCCTTGCTGGCGATCCTCGGCATCGCCTGGAACGAACGGCGCAAGGTCATCGCCACCCGCCTGGCAGCCCGCGAGGCACTGCAGGAAGCCAACAGCCAGCTGGAGCGACGGATTGCCGAACGCACGGCCGACTTGCGCGCCAGCAACGAACGCCTGAAAGGCCAGATTCGCGAGCGTCGGCATGCCGAGCAGACCCTGCGCCACGCCCAGGATGAGCTGGTACAGGCCGGCAAGCTGGCTGCCATCGGGCAGATGTCCACCAGCATTGCCCACGAACTGAACCAGCCGCTGGCCGCGCTGCGCACCCTTTCCGGCAACACAGTGCGCTTCCTCGAACGCGGGGCGCTGGAAACCGCCAGCACCAACCTGCGCACCATGAACGACCTGATCGACCGGATGGGCCGCATCACCGCCAGCCTGCGCTCGTTCGCCCGGCGCGGTGACGACAGCGGCCAAGCCTCGCTGGCCAAGGCGGTGGATGCTACCTTGCAAGTGCTGGCCAACCGCATCAGCGCCTGTCACCTGCAGTTGCACAATCAGTTCGAGGACCAGCAGCTGGCCATCGACCAGACCCGCCTGGAGCAGATCCTGGTCAACCTGATCGGAAACGCCCTGGATGCAATGGCGGCCCAGCCGCTGCCGCAACTGTGGCTAGAAGGCGAGCTGCAAGGCGACAAGTACCGTTTGCAGGTGCGCGACAACGGCCACGGCATCGACGTCGAGGCGCGCAAGCACCTGTTCGAACCTTTTTTCACCACCAAACCGGGCGAACACGGCCTGGGCCTGGGCCTGACCCTGTCGGCGAGCCTTGCCGCCGCCGCCAAGGGCAGCCTCAACGTCGAGCACCCCGCCAGCGGCGGCACAGCCTTTGTACTGGCCCTGCCCCTGGTCTCACCCCCTAGCGAATCGGCAGAGCATCCATGAACCAAGCGCCACTTACCGTCCTGATCGTCGAAGACGACCCGCATGTGCTGCTCGGCTGCCAACAGGCGCTGGCCCTGGAAGACATCGCCTGCGAAGGCGTGGGCAGCGCCGAGCAGGCGCTGGAGCGCATCGGCGACGACTTCGCCGGCATCGTCGTCAGCGATATCCGCCTGCCGGGCATCGATGGCCTGGAACTGCTCAACCGCCTCAAGGCCCGTGACCGCAGCCTGCCGGTGGTGCTGATCACCGGCCACGGCGATATCGACATGGCGGTCGGCGCGATGCGCAATGGCGCCTACGACTTCATGGAAAAGCCCTTCTCCCCGGAGCGCCTGGTCGACGTGGTACGCCGCGCCCTTGAACAGCGCGGGCTGTCGCGCGAAGTGGTGGCCCTGCGCCGCCAGTTGGCCGGGCAAAGCAGCCTGGAGGGGCGCATCATTGGGCGCTCGCCGGCCATGGAGCACCTGCGTGAACTGATCGCCAACGTCGCCGATACCTCGGCCAACGTGCTGATCGAAGGCGAGACCGGTACCGGCAAGGAACTGGTCGCCCGCTGCCTGCATGACTTCAGCCGCCGCCAGGGGCAGCCGTTCGTGGCGTTGAACTGTGGCGGCCTGCCGGAAAACCTGTTCGAAAGCGAGATTTTCGGCCACGAGGCCAACGCCTTCACCGGTGCCGGCAAACGCCGCATCGGCAAGATCGAACATGCCAACGGCGGCACGCTGTTCCTCGACGAAGTGGAGAGCATGCCGATCAACCTGCAGATCAAGCTGCTGCGCGTGCTGCAGGAACGCACCCTGGAGCGGCTGGGCTCGAACCAGAGCATTCCGGTGGACTGCCGGGTGATCGCCGCAACCAAGTCCGATCTGGATGCCATGGGTCAGAGCGGCCAGTTCCGCAGTGACCTGTATTACCGGCTGAACGTGGTAACCCTGGAACTGCCGCCGCTGCGCGAGCGCCGCGAAGACATTCTGCAGCTGTTCGAACACTTCCTGCAGCAGTCGGCCCTGCGCTTCGACCGTGAGACACCTGCCCTGGACAGCCAGACACTGTCGCGCCTGATGGCCCACGACTGGCCGGGCAACGTGCGTGAGCTGCGCAACGTCGCCGAGCGCTATGCCCTCGGCCTGCCGGCGTTCAAGAAAGGCCCCAGCGGTGGTGCCAGCCAAGGCTTGGGCTTTGCCGAGGCGGTGGAAGCGTTCGAGCGCAACCTGCTCAGCGATGCCCTGCAACGCACTGGCGGCAACCTCAGCCAGGCCAGCCAGGAACTGGGCATGGCCAAGACCACGCTGTTCGACAAAGTGAAAAAATACGGCCTTGGCTGACCTCAACCCCAACCTGGAAAGACAACGTGGACCTGGTATTCAAAGCGGCCCTGGGCGCGGGCGTGGTGCTGCTGCTGGCGGTGCTGTCGAAGACGCGCAATTACTATATCGCCGGGCTGGTGCCGCTGTTCCCTACCTTCGCCCTGATTGCCCACTACATCGTCGGCAAGGGGCGCAGCATTGCCGACCTGAAGACCACCATCCTGTTCGGCATGTGGTCGATCATTCCGTACTTCGTGTACCTGGCTACCTTGTATGTGCTGGTTGACCGCCTGCGCCTGGAGGCGTCGCTGGCACTGGCCACGGTGGCCTGGCTGATGGCAGCTACCGTGCTGGTGACCTTGTGGGTGCGGATGCACTGATCGGAATCGGCGCTGGCTTCTTCGCGGGTAAACCCGCTCCCACAGGGTCCTCACATTGCCTGAGGTCTGTGCCGTACCCGCGAAGAAGCCAACGCGGATTCAGAGCCCTGCGATATGCGTAACATCCTGCCGATGCGCCTGCAGGTAGGGCAACACAGCCCCCAGTAGCGGCGCCTTGAACGGCTCCTGGAAGCGGTGCGCCAACCCCGGTATCAAACGCAACTGGCTACCTTGAATATGTGCCGCAAGGTGCACGCCATGCATGACCGGCAGCAACGGGTCGGCCGTGCCGTGTACCACCAATGTCGGCACCCTCAACTGGTTCAGTAGCTCGACGCGGCTCGGTTCGGCCAGGATCGCCATGATCTGGCGCTTGGCCCCGTCAGGGTTGAACGCCCGGTCGTAGGCCACGGCCGCCTGCTGCAGCAAGGCTGCACGGTCGTCACGCACCTCGGGGCTGCCCAGCGCCGCCAGCAGGTCGGCCTGCTGTGCGATGGCCATTTCGCGGTTCGCTGCACTGCGCCGGGCAAGCAGCTGCACCAGCGCCGGATCCGGCGCCGGCAAGCCCGCAGCACCTGAACTGGACATGACCAGCGTCAGGCTGCGCACGCGCTCGGGCGCCATGGCCGCCAGGTGCTGGGCAATCATGCCGCCCATACTTACCCCCAGCACGTGGAACTGGCGAATACCCAACGTATCCATCAGACGTAAGCCATCGTCCGCCATGTCAGTCAACGTATAGGGCGCAGCCACCGGCAGCCCCAACTTGTAGCGCAGCAGTTCGACCGTCAGGTTGGCTGATGGTGGCAACTGGCTCCAGCGTGACAGGCCGACATCGCGGTTGTCATAACGGATCACCCGAAAGCCTTGGCGGCACAACGCCTCGACCACGTCGTCCGGCCAGTGGATCAGTTGCCCGCCCAGGCCCATCACCAGCAGCAAGGCAGGGTCGCCTGGCGCGCCGACGCTCTGGTAGACAAGGCTGACCGCGCCCAGCTCGGCCCGCTGCACCGGCACCTGGGCGTCACAACGCTGTTCGGCGAAACTCGCAGGTACGCCCAATACAAAGAAAAGAAATAGCCAAAAAGCCCGCATGAAAGAAACACCAGAATGCAGATCCCCACTAGAGCGCGAGTCTGATGAATTCTGTTCGGGCGCGCTGCCACAGTTCAGTGACAGTTTGATGACTCCCGCCAGGCGGTGCGGCCGAACGTCCAGTCGACAGGCGTGGCAACATGAGGGAAACTCAACTAATTCCCTACTTCCTCAAATCCATACCCCGGAGTCAGCTGTGCTGGAGATCCGCCACCTGAAAACCCTTCATGCCCTGCGCGACGCCGACAGCCTGGTAGAAGCCGCCGAGCGCCTGCATCTGACCCAGTCGGCGCTGTCGCACCAGTTCAAGGAGCTGGAAGAACGCCTGGGCCTGCCGCTGTTCGTTCGCAAGACCAAGCCTATCCGCTTCACCAGCGCCGGGCTGCGCCTGCTGCAACTGGCCGATGCCACCCTGCCGCTGCTACGCAGCGCCGAACGTGACATTGCGCGCCTGGCCGGTGGTACCGCCGGGCGACTGCACATGGCCATCGAATGCCACAGCTGCTTCCAGTGGCTGATGCCGACCATCGACCAGTTTCGTGATGCCTGGCCGGAAGTGGAACTGGACCTGGCCTCCGGCTTTGCCTTCGCCCCGCTGCCGGCCCTGGCCCGCGGCGACCTCGACCTGGTGGTAACCTCCGACCCGCTGGACCTGGCGGGCATCACCTACGTGCCACTGTTCACCTACGAAGCGATGCTGGCGGTAGCCAACCAGCATCCGTTGGCCAGCAAACCCTACATCGTGCCGCAGGACCTGCTCGACCAGACCCTTATCACCTACCCGGTGGAGCGCGACCGCCTGGACATCTTCACCCGCTTCCTGGAGCCGGCCGACATCGAGCCGGCCGCTGTGCGCACATCGGAACTGACGGTGATGATGATGCAACTGGTGGCCAGCGGCCGTGGCGTGTGCGGCATGCCGCACTGGGCGCTGCATGAGTACAGCTCGCGCGGGTATGTGAAGGGCAAGCGCCTGGGTGAAAAAGGCCTGTTCGCCACGCTTTATGCCGCAGTGCGCACCGACATGCTCGATGCGCCATACATGCGCGACTTTTTGCTGACTGCCAAGGACACCTCGTTCGCCACCCTTGATGGTGTCAGCGCGGTGCGCTGACGACCTGCCGGTACAGCGGCAGGATCAGGTCGCGGGTCAAGGGGGCCAGCTGCATGGCGGGGGCCTGGTCAGCTGCCAGCCACACCACTTCTTCGATCTCCGCTGCCGGGAGCACGGCGGCGGCACTGTCGACACGGAACAGTTCGGCCCGTACCTCGAAGCCCGGCTCGTTGGCGGCCGGGGCGCTGAACTTGCCCAGGTGCACGGCCTGGGTCGGGTCGATGTGCAGGCCTAGTTCCTCATGCAGCTCGCGCACCAGCGCCTGCAGCGGGGTTTCCCCAGCATCGATCTTGCCGCCGGGCTGCATGAAGGCCTGGGTGCCGCGTTTGCGTACCAGCAAGGTACGGCCCTGAGGGTCGATCAGCAGGGCGGCGGCGATGCGGATGGTCTTGGGCATGGGCTGGGCTCGCTTGAAACAATGGCCGGGGAGGATCCCATGGGGGTCCTGGCCTGACAAGGCCAGTGTTTCTTGTGCCGGCCTCCTCGCGGGTAAACCCGCTCCCACAGGGATCCCCACAGGGCCAGAGAGCAGCGCAGTACCTGTGGGAGCGGGTTTACCCGCGAAGAGGCCGGCACAGGTCATAGCCGACCTGGCAGACGAACGGCCCCTTGCCAACCCGCCCCACACCCTCCATAACCAACACATGAACCTGCCCGCCAAACACCACCCGGTGCTCGAGCTGTTCCACCCCGCTGTGCGCACCTGGTTCCGTCGCCATTTCGCCACGGTGACCGATGCCCAGGCGCAGGCCTGGCCATTGATCCATGCCGGCCAGTCGATGCTGCTGGCCGCGCCGACCGGCTCGGGCAAGACTCTCAGCGCGTTCCTGGCCGTGCTCGACGAACTGTTCCGCCTGGGCCTGGAGCAGCAAGGCGAGCTACCTGCGCAAACCCAGGTGGTCTACGTTTCCCCACTCAAGGCGCTGTCCAACGACATCCGCCTGAACCTGCAAGCCCCGCTCGAAGGCATCAGCCAGGCCCTCGCGGACCAGGGCCTGAACGCCCCGCGCATCACCACGGCCGTGCGCACTGGCGACACCCCGCAGAAGGAGCGTGCCGCCATGCGCAAGCTGGCGCCGCACATCCTGGTGACCACACCCGAATCGCTCTACGTACTGATGGGCTCGGCTTCGGGTCGTGAAGGCCTGGCCAGCGTGCACACGGTGATCGTCGACGAAATCCATGCCCTGGCCGGCAACAAGCGTGGTGCCCACCTGGCGCTGACCCTGGAGCGCCTGCAGGCCCTGTGCAACCAGCCACTGCGACGTATCGGCCTGTCGGCCACGCAACGCCCGGTCGAGCGGGTGGCGCAGTTCCTGGTCGGCAACGGCCGCCCCTGCGCCATTGTCGATGTCGGCCATGCGCGGCAGCGCGACCTGGCCATCGAAGTACCGCCAGTGCCTTTAGGGGCGGTGATGGCCACCGATGTCTGGGAGCTGGTCTACGACCGCCTGGCCGAACTCGCCCGGGAACACCGCACCACCCTGGTATTCGTCAACACCCGGCGTCTGGCCGAGCGCATCACCCGCCACCTCAGCGATCGGCTGGGCAAGCAAGCTGTCGCCGCGCACCACGGCAGCCTGGCCAAGGAGCTGCGCCTGGAGGCGGAACAACGCCTGAAAAACGGCCAGTTGCAGGTGCTGGTGGCCACCGCGTCGCTGGAACTGGGCATCGATATCGGCGACATCGAACTGGTCTGCCAGATCGCTTCGCCAGGTTCGATCGCGGCCATGCTGCAGCGGGTTGGTCGCGCTGGCCACCAGGTCGATGGCGTGCCCAAGGGGCGCCTGTTCCCGACCTCGCGCGACGACTTGATCGAATGCGTGGCCCTGCTCGATTGCGTACGCCGGGGCGAGCTGGACGAGTTGCATATCCCCCGTGCACCGCTGGACGTACTGGCCCAGCAGATCGTCGCCGAAGCCAGCAACCAGCCCTGGCACGAACAGGCCCTGTTCGACTGCCTGCGCCAGGCCACGCCCTACGCCGAACTCGATCAGCAACACTACCAGGCGCTGCTGCGCATGCTCGCCGAGGGCTACAACGGCCGCCAGGGCGTGCGCAGCGCCTACCTGCACCGCGATGCGGTCAGCGGCACCCTGCGTGGCCGCCGTGGCAGCCAGCTGACCGCCCTGACCAGCGGTGGCACCATCCCCGACAACGCCGACTACGCCGTGCTGCTCGAACCACAGGCACTGAACATCGGCAGCGTCAACGAAGACTTTGCCGTGGAAAGCATCGCCGGCGACATCTTCCAACTGGGCAACGCCTCCTATCGCATCCTGCGCGTCGAGCCAGGCCGGGTGCGAGTGGAAGATGCCCAGGGCCTGCCACCGACCATTCCATTCTGGCTGGGCGAGGCGCCGGGGCGCAGCGACGAGTTGTCTGCTGCGGTGGCCCGGCTGCAGGCGCAGATCGATCAACAGCTGGCCGGCAACAACCAGGTCGAGGTGCTGGAATGGTTGCAGGGCACCTTCGAACTGGGCGAAGCCGCCGCCGGCCAGTTGCTCGACTACCTGGCCCGTACCCGCGAAGTGTTAGGCGCCCTGCCCTCACAGGATACGCTGGTTATGGAGCGCTTCTTCGATGAGTCCGGCGGTACCCAGCTGATCATCCATTCGCCCTACGGCAGCCGCATCAACCGTGCCTGGGGCCTGGCCCTGCGCAAGCGCTTCTGCCGTACCTTCAATTTTGAGTTGCAGGCGGCCGCAAGCGAGGACGCCATCGTGCTGTCGCTGTCCACCAGCCACAGTTTCGAACTGGACGACGTTTGGCGTTACCTGAATAGCCGCAGCGCCGAGCCGATCCTTGTCCAGGCTCTGCTCGATGCACCGCTGTTTGGCGTGCGCTGGCGCTGGAACGCCAGCGTGGCCATGGCCTTGCCGCGGTTTGTCGGTGGGCGCAAGGTGGCGCCGCAGATCCAGCGGATGAAAAGCGAAGACCTGATTGCCGCCGTATTTCCCGACCAGATCGCATGCCTGGAGAACATCGTCGGCGAGCGGCAGATTCCCGACCATCCGCTGGTCGAGCAAACCCTGGACGACTGCCTGCACGAGGCAATGGACAGCGAAGGCTGGCTGGCGCTGCTGCGACGTATGGAAAGCGGCAGGGTACGCCTGCTGTGCCGTGACCTGCCCGCCCCTTCGCCGCTGGCTTCAGCCATCCTCAATGCCCGACCCTATGCCTTTCTGGATGACGCACCACTGGAAGAACGGCGCACTCAGGCGGTACTCAACCGACGCTGGAACGAGGTGCACAGCGGCGACGACCTGGGCGCGCTGGACGCCGATGCCATTGCCGCCGTCGCTGCCGAGGCCTGGCCGCAGCCGGGCAATGCCGATGAAATGCATGAAGCGTTGATGGGCCTGGGTGCCATCAGCCAGGACGAAGTGCAGGGCAATGCCAGCTGGGAGCTGCTGCTGCGTCAGTTGGCCAAGGCAGGGCGTGCGTTGCGCCTGGTGGATGAAAAGCTGTGGCTGGCGCGTGAGCGGTTGAGCCTGCTGCAAGTGCTGTATCCCGGCGCCCGGCTGGAACCTGCGTTGCAGGTACTGCCAGGCTTCGATCAGGCCATCGAGCCTGACATTGCGCTGGTCGAACTGCTGCGAGCCCGCCTGAGCGGCCATGGCCCGCTGACCCGTGCGCAGATTGCGGCAGCACTTGGCAAACCGCTGCCGGCCATCGAACAGGCACTGGCCCGCCTGGAAACCGAAGGCTATGTGCTGCGTGGGCATTTCAGCCCCGGCGCAAGCGAACTGCAGTGGTGCGAGCGCCATTTGCTGGCGCGTATCCACCGCTACACGGTCAAACGCCTGCGCCGGGAGATCGAGCCGGTCAGCCTGCAGGACTTCATGCGCTTTCTGTTCGACTGGCAGTACCTGGCCAACGACACACGCCTGTGCGGCCCGCAAGCCGTGGCCGAGGTACTGGGCCAGTTGCAAGGCTTCCCGAGTGCCGCTGGCGCCTGGGAGGCCGAACTGCTGCCGGCACGCATCAAGGACTACTGCCCGCACTGGCTCGACGACGCCTGCCGCAGCGGGCAGTTCGCCTGGAGCCGGCTGGCGGCGACCGTGTCGAGCAACACCTTGCCGAGCACACCGCTGGTGCTTCTGCCGCGCGAGCACCTTGGCCTGTGGCGCAGCCTTGCCCCCGTGCCAGCCCTGGATAGCCTCAGCCCACGGGCGCAACGCGTCCACGAGGTGCTGCAAGCCCAGGGTGCGCTGTTCTTCGACGAGCTGACACACGATGCCCACCTGCTGCCCAGCGAACTGGAGACGGCCTTGCAGGAACTGGTAGGCGCAGGACTGGTGGGGGCTGACAGCTTCACCGGCCTGCGCAGCCTGATCACCCCTGCGGCGAAACGCGCATCACGCAACAGCCGACGCGGGCATCCGCCGCTGTCCAGCAGCATGTCCCATGCCGGGCGCTGGGCCTTGTTGCGCAGGGGCGCCGTGGACGACAGCCAGCGCCTGGAGCACATCGCCCGTGCCTTGCTACGGCGCTATGGCGTGGTGTGCTGGCGGCTGCTGGAGCGCGAAAGCGATGCGCTGCCGCCGTGGCGCGAGCTGCTGCGCTGCTATCACCGGCTTGAAGCGCGTGGCGAGATTCGTGGCGGGCGCTTCATTGCCGGACTGGCCGGTGAACAGTTCGCCTTGCCAGAGGCGGTGGGGTTGCTGCGGCAAGTGCGGCGGCGTGAGCAGGACGGGGCACTGGTGATGGTAAGTGCCAGTGACCCGCTGAACCTGGTCGGGTCGTTGCTGCCGGGGGCGAAAGTGCCGGCGATCAGTGGCAACCGCCTGTTGTACCGCGACGGAGTGCCAGTGGCGGTGCGGGTGGCCGGGCACTATTCGTACCTGGTCGAAGCGCCGGCACAAGAGCAGGAAAGCTGGCGGCAGAAGCTGCTGCGCGACACTGTCTGAATGTTTTTTTGCTGACTTCAGGGCATGCACAGCACTTGTAGGAGCAGCCTTGTGCTGCGAAGAGGCCAGTAGGGAAACAGATTGTCTTCGGCAATGATGGCCTCTTCGCAGCACAAGGCTGCTCCTACAAAAGCCCGTGTTGGCCTGAAGACTATTTTTTCGCTACCCCGATTTTAATTTGCACAGCCGTGCAACTTGGCTATGGTCGGGGTTTGCCCCAGGCCCTGAGCCTGACCGCGCCATTGCAAGGATCCTGTATGAGCCTGTCACTTCTCAGTCGCTATGCCTTCTTCGCCGCCTGTGTGCTGTTCACCCTGGCGAGCCTGCCCTTCACCCAACACGAATGGTTGTGGCCGTTCACCCTGACCACTGCCATCCTCAGCCTGATCGGCCTGTTCGACCTGCTGCAGCAACGCCACGCAGTACGCCGCAACTACCCGATCCTGGGCAACATCCGCTACCTGGTCGAGGCCATTCGCCCGGAAATCCGCCAGTACCTGCTGGAAGCCGACAGCGACGCCCTGCCGTTCTCCCGCGCCCAGCGCTCACTGGTGTATGCGCGGGCGAAGAACGAAGCCTCGGACAAACCCTTCGGCACCCTGATCGACGTGTACGAGTCCGGCTTCGAGTTCATCGGCCACTCCATGCGCCCGGCACCATTGGCCGACCCGGCGAGCTTCCGGGTCATCGTCGGTGGGCCGCAGTGCAGCCAGCCATACTCGGCGTCGATCTTCAACATATCGGCGATGAGCTTCGGCTCACTCAGCGCCAATGCCATCCGCGCCCTCAACCAGGGCGCCAAGCTGGGCAATTTCCACCATGACACCGGCGAAGGCAGCATCAGCCCCTATCACCGCGAGCACGGTGGCGACCTGGTCTGGGAACTGGGCAGCGGCTACTTCGGGTGCCGCACGCCGGACGGGCGCTTCGATCCCGAACGCTTCGCCGCCCAGGCACGCAGCCCGCAGGTGCGGATGATCGAAATCAAGATGAGCCAGGGCGCCAAGCCCGGCCACGGCGGCATTCTGCCCAAGCACAAGGTGACCCAGGAAATTGCCGAAACCCGTGGCGTACTGATGGGCGAAGACTGCATCTCGCCGTCGCGCCACAGCGCATTCTCCACCCCCATCGAAATGATGCAGTTCATTGCCCAACTGCGTGAGCTGTCTGGCGGCAAACCGGTAGGCTTCAAGTTCTGCCTGGGTCATCCGTGGGAGTTCATGGGCATCGCCAAGGCCATGCTGGAAACCGGCATCCTGCCCGACTTCATCGTCGTCGACGGCAAGGAGGGCGGCACCGGCGCAGCGCCGGTGGAGTTCACCGACCACATTGGCGTACCGCTGCGCGAAGGGCTGCTGTTCGTGCACAACACCCTGGTCGGCCTGAACCTGCGCGACAAGATCAAGCTGGGCGCCAGCGGCAAGATCGTCAGCGCCTTCGACATTGCCAGCGTGCTGGCCATTGGCGCCGACTGGGCCAACTCGGCGCGCGGCTTCATGTTCGCCATTGGCTGCATCCAGTCGCAGAGCTGCCACACCAACAAGTGCCCGACCGGTGTAGCCACGCAAGACCCGCTGCGCCAGCGTGCGCTGGTGGTGCCGGATAAAGCCCAGCGGGTGTTGAACTTCCACCACAACACCTTGCGTGCCTTGGCCGAAATGCTTGCGGCAGCGGGCCTGGAGCACCCGGCGCAGTTGGAAGCCAAGCACCTGGTGCGACGCATCTCGGCCACCGAGATCAAGCTGTTCTCGCAGATGCATGTGTTTTTGAAGCCGGGCGAACTGCTGACTGGCGAGGTGAATGGCCAGTTCTATTCGCGCATGTGGCAGCTGGCGCGGGCGGACAGCTTCGAGCCGCACAGCGAGGTGGCGGCCTGATTGAACCTAGGGCTGCTACGCAGCCCATCGCGACACAAGGCCGCTCCCACAGGAGTACGCGATCTCTTGTGGGAGCGGCCTTGTGTCGCGAAAGGGCCGCAAAGCGGCCCCAGCCATATCAGATCAGGAAGCCGTGCTGGCCACACCCTGCGCTTCTTTCGGCGCCAGGCGCAAGGCGTAGTACAACACCGTCAGCAGCACCAGGAACGCCGGGCCAATGTAAAGGGCCACGCGGGTGTCCTCGAAGTACGCCATCAGGCCGACCACCAGGACCAGGAAGGCCAGCGCCAGGTACGAGCTCAGCGGCCACAGCCACATGCGATACTTCAGTGCTTTGCGTTCGGCTGTGCTGAGGCCGGCGCGGAACTTCAGCTGCGCCAGCAGGATCATCACCCAGGTCCAGATCGCGCCAAAGGTAGCGATCGAAGTGACCCAGACGAAGACCTTCTCCGGCACCAGGTAGTTGGCAAGCACACCCAGCAGCAGCGCGCCGATCGACAGCAGCAGCGCATTGCGCGGCACGCCGTTCTTCGAGGTACGGGCAAAGGCCGCCGGGGCCTGGCCGTTCTGCGCCAGGCTGTAGAGCATGCGCCCGGTGCTGAAGATGCCGCCGTTGCACGACGACAGCGCTGCAGTGATGACCACGAAGTTGATGATGCCGGCGGCGGTCTTGATGCCGAGGCGCTCGAAGGTCATGACGAACGGGCTGCCCTGGCTGCCGATTTCGTTCCATGGGTAGATCGACAGGATCACGAACAGCGCACCGACATAGAACAGCAGGATACGCCAGAACACCGAGCCGATGGCCTGCGGGATGGTCTTTTGCGGGTTGCGTGCTTCACCGGCGGTCAGCCCGATCATTTCCACGCCCAGGTAGGCGAACATCACCATCTGCAGCGACATCAGCACGCCGGTCACGCCATTGGGCATGAAGCCGCCGTTGCTCCACAGGTTGGAGATACCCACTGCCACGCCGTCATTGCCAAAGCCAAAGGCAATGATGCCGATGCCACCAAGGACCATGGCGATGATGGTGACAATCTTGATCAGGGCGAACCAGAACTCGAACTCACCAAAGGCCTTCACTGCCACCAGGTTGACCGCCCCCATGCTGCCCAGCGCCGCCAGGGCCCAGATCCAGCGCGGTACGTCGGGGAACCAGATACCCATGTAGATGGCTACTGCGGTGATTTCGGCAACGCAGGTCACCAGCCACAGGAACCAGTAGTTCCAGCCGGTAAGGAAGCCCGCCAGCGGGCCGAGGTAGTCCTGGGCATAACGGCTGAACGAACCGGCGACAGGGTTGTGCACGGCCATTTCACCAAGGGCGCGCATGATCACCAGAATGGCCAGGCCGCCGATGATATAGGACAGCATGATGGCGGGACCGGCCATTTCGATGGCCTTGGCCGAACCGAGGAAAAGACCGACACCGATACAGGCGCCCAGCGCCATCAGGCGGATGTGCCGTTCGCCCAGTTCACGCTTGAGCGGGCCGCCTTCAGTGGCCTGGCCGTGGGCAGGGTGGTTGCCGACTGACATAGCAATACAACCTCATTTTGTTATTGGATTTGACCTTCGTGCAGCACCGGCCAGGCCGATAGGCGTGACGTTGGCTTGCCGGGCTGGCTTCGTGTGCCAGCCCGTGTGCCGGAATAGAGCGCCCGGCAAGGCGAAGGGGGCGAGCAGTATAGGAAGACCGTTGCAGTTTTTTTCGCTGTATAAACAGGAAAATTCAGCAAGATCTCTGGGGCGCGAAGCGGCCCCGAAATCGCCCGGCCACCATAGCAACATCGCCGTATGAAGAAACCCACACTAAAGCCGCATAGCCCTACGCCACTTTTCTCCGTCTCTTACAAATTTTTCACCTGACCCGCTCAACGTCTAAGCTTCAGACAAGCAAGACGAAAATACCTGGCCGGATAGAAGACTATGGGCGCACTGTGGCAATCGGAACCAAGCAGAACGGAAGCACCCGAAATACCTCCGGCCGAGACGCCACAACCCCAGTCCCCCCGTCAGCGTCGGCTATGGTGGCGGCTGATCATCCTCATCCTGCTGGTGGCGCTGGTGGCCATCGGCTTCGCTGCGTACGACGAATTCCGTACCTCCAACCTGCAGTCGCGGGAATTCAGCAAGCTGGCCAGCACCCTCACCTATTCGCTGCAACCCGGCCCCAGCGATGCCATCGTCTACCCCGGTGAAGGGCCGTTCGACAAACGCCTGGGCTACAGCGCCCTGGGCGAATTCCTGCCGCGCCTGCTCAAGCGTGACTACCTGATCAGCGAGCAGGTGAGGTTCTCACCAGCGTTGATGAACTACGTCGATCATGGGCTGTTCGCGCCCTATGTCGAAAAGATCCAGGCAGGCCTGTCGATCACCGACTGCCGCGGCGACATGCTCTACCAGTACAAATACCCGCAACACTTGTACCCGGACTTTGCAGCGATCCCGCCAGTGATCGTCAACAGCCTGCTGTTCATTGAGAACCGCGACCTGCTCGACACCAAGGACCCACGCAACAACCCGGCCGTGGACTGGCCCCGGTTCGCCAAGGCCGCCTACAGCCAGGTAGCCAAGTACCTGGCCTTGCCCGGCCAGTCCGCCGGTGGCAGCACCCTGGCCACGCAGCTGGAAAAATACCGCCACTCACCGGACGGCCTGACCGTATCCGGCGCCGAGAAGATCCGCCAGATGATTTCCGCCAGCGTGCGCGCTTACCAGGGCGGCCCCGACACCACCGAGGCGCGCCAGCGAATCGTGCGTGACTACCTCAACAGCGTGCCGCTGTCGGCAGTGCCTGGGCACGGTGAAGTACATGGCATGGCCGAAGGCCTGAGAGTGTGGTACGGCGCCGATTTCGACCAGGTCAACCAGGCCCTGAACTCCACCGCCAGCGACCCCGAGAGCATGGCCGCGCGCGGCCTGGCCCTACGCCAGGTGCTGTCGCTGATGATTGCCCAGCGTCGGCCCTCGCACTACCTGTCCAAGGGCCGGATCGAGCTGGCCGAGCTGACTGACGCGCACATCCGCGTACTGGCCGCCAACAAGGTCATCGAGCAGCCACTGGCCGACGCTGCACTGGCCAGCAAGGCGGTATACCGCGACTGGGTGGCGCAACCGACCATCGTGCCGATCGTCACCAACAAGGGTATCAGCCTGGCACGCAACCGCCTGGCGGCCATGCTCAACCGCCCGCTGTATGACCTCGACCGGCTCGATCTGTCGGCCACCAGTACCCTGCAGTCCGACCTGCAACTGCAGGTCAGCCAGTACCTGAAAAACCTTGCCGACCCTGAGTTCGCGGCGCAGATCGGCCTGATCGGCGAACGCCTGCTGACTGCCAAGACCACCGACCAGGTGAGCTACAGCTTCACCTTGTTCGAGCGCACCGCCGATGGCTCGCGGGTACGGGTGCAGACCGACAGCACCGATCAACCCTTCGATATCAACGAAGGCAGCAAGCTGGAGCTGGGCTCCACTGCCAAGTTGCGGGTGCTCACCACCTACCTGGAGATCATCGCCGAACTGCACGACAAGTACGCCGGCAAGCCTGCCGCCGAATTGAAGAAAGTCGAAGTCGCCGAACTCGACCGCATCAGCCAGTGGTCGCTGGAATGGCTGGCGCAGAACAGCAAGAACCAGGGCCTGGACGCCATGCTCGATGCAGCGCTGGAGCGCAAGTATTCGGCCAACACCGGCGAAGCCTTCTTCACCGGCGGCGGCATGCATGTGTTCAACAACTTCCGCAAGGAAGACAACAGCCGCAACCCTACCCTCAAGGATGCGTTGCGCGAATCGATCAACCTGCCGTTCATCCGCCTGATGCGCGACCTGGTGCGCTACGTGACCTACCAGCAGCCGTACAACCGCGTGCCGTTGCTCAAGGACGACTCCGACCCGCGCCGCCAGGAATACCTGGCCCGTTTCGCCGACAAGGAAGGCACCAACTACCTGATGCGCTTCTGGAAGAAATACCAGCGCAAGACCTCGCAGCAGCGCCTGGACACCTTTCTTGACAGCATGCGCGTGACCCCGCAACGGTTGGCGGCCGTGCACCGCTACCTGTTCCCCGAGGCGGGCCAGGAAACCTTCAACGCCTTCGTCCGCGCTCACCTCAAGGGTGACAAGATCGTCCTGGGCAAACTGACCGATGGCCGCCTGTCGGAGATGTACGACGCCTATGGCCCGGGCAAGTACGACCTGCCCGACCAGGGCTACATCGCCAAGGTCCACCCGCTGGACTTGTGGCTGCTCGGTTACCTGCTGAAGAACCCCGGTTCGACCTTGACCGAAATGGTCAATGCCAGCCGTTTCGAGCGCCAGGAGGTATACGGCTGGCTGTTCAAGAGCCGCCACCAAGGCGCCCGTGACAGCCGCATTCGCACCATGGTCGAGATCGAAGCGTTCCTCGACATTCACCAGCGCTGGAAACGCGTGGGCTATCCATTCGACCATCTGGTGCCGTCGCTGGCCACCGCCATCGGCAGCTCGGGCGACCGCCCCGCCGCCCTCTCCGAACTGGTTGGCATCATCCAGAATGACGGCGTGCGCCTACCGACCTTGCGTATCGACACCCTGCACTTTGCGGCCAACACGCCTTACGAGACAAAGCTGGTCACCGACCCGGACCGGGGTGTGCGGATTCTGCCGGTCGAAGTAGCGCGCGCGCTCAAAGGCGCCATGTCGCAGGTGGTGGATGCAGGTACCGCGCGGCGTATTTCCGGCAGCTTCAAGCTGCAGGACGGCACGCCATTGGTGATGGGCGGCAAGACCGGTACCGGTGACAACCGCATCGAAAGCTTTGGTGCTGGCGGCCGGCTGATCGGCTCGCGCTCGCTGAACCGTACCGCCACCTTCGTGTTCTTCCTGGGCGACAACCACTTCGGCACATTGACCGCGTTCGTGCCGGGGCGCTCGGCAGAGGCATTCAAGTTCACCTCGGCACTGCCGGTGCAGGTACTCAAGGGCATGGCTCCAATTCTCATGCCGTACCTGCAACCGGGCAATCCGAATGAGTGCAAACCGCCGCAGGTGGCAATGCACACGCCCCAAAGGGAGGCATCGAACAACTAGATGATAATCATCTGCAATTAAGGGCTTGTCTTTAGATATATCTTGAGTAATATCTTACGATATATCGCAAACGACGGAGCCCTGCCCCCATGCGCGAACACACCCCCCATGACCCCTTCGAGCGGCGCCCCGGTCGTGGCGAACGCGGCCCTCGCGTCTTCGCCCCAGGCGACCTCAAGCTGCTGATGCTGGCCCTGCTCGCCGAACAGCCAGGCCACGGCTACGACCTGATCCGCCAGATCGAAAACCTGTTCGACGGTAGCTACAGCCCAAGCCCCGGGGTGATCTACCCCACCCTCAACTTCCTCGAAGAGGCCGAGCTGATCAGCGGCCAGGTGCAGGGCAGCAAACGCCTCTATGCCATAACCGAAGCCGGCCGCATCGCCTTGGCCGAACAGGCCGTCGCCCTGGACGGCGTGCGCATGCGCATCGAAGTCAGCAAACGCGCCCTGCGCGGCCACGACCGCCCACCAGAGATTCATGAAGCGGTCGGCAACCTGCGCCACGCACTGCACATGCACAGCGGCCGCTGGACACCGGAAGAAATCGAGCGGGTCCGCGACCTGCTCAACCACACCGCCAAGGCCATCGCCTCCGGGCCGGCCGAACCTGTCAGGGAGACACCCCATGAGTGACACCATTCACCGCGTCAACCACGAGATCCGCCAACGCCGCCTACAAGTGCTGCGGGTCACCGAACTGACCCCACGCATGCGCCGCATCACCCTCGGTGGTGCCGAACTACAAGGCTTTACCAGCGTGGGCAGTGACGACCATATCAAGCTGCTGTTCGCCGAAACGCCAGAGCAACAACAGGCGATCGAGGCCCGTAATCTAGGGCGGGACGGTGGCGCACGGCCGACCATGCGCGAATACACACCACGGCGCATCGACCTGGTAGTCAACGAGCTGGACATCGACTTCGTACTGCACGGCGATGGCCCTGCCTCCACCTGGGCCGCCCAGGCCGCGCCCGGGCAAACCCTTGACATCGCCGGGCCGCGGGCTTCGATGGTGGTGCCGGACATCTTCGACAGCTACCTGCTGATCGGCGACGAAACCGCCATTCCGGCCATTGGCCGCCGGTTGGAGGAATTGCCCGCAGGCCGCCAAGTGCTGGCTGTCATCCAGATCGAAGACGAGCAGGAACGCCAGTCACTGCCGAGCAAGGCACAGGTGGAGGTGATCTGGGTACGTCGCCAACAGGAAGACTTGCTGGCACTGGTGAAGAACCTGACCTTGCCGCAAGGCCAGTTGTACGGCTGGGTGGCACTGGAAAAAAACTTGACCCGCCAGGTCAAGGCACTGTTGCTGGAGAAAGGCGTGCCTGAGGACGCGCTGAAGGCTGTGGCCTACTGGCGTGCCGACGGGACCGCGGACGACGAGTGATTATTTATTGCCGGCGAGAGGGCCTGTGCAGGTCAAGCCAATCTGTGCAGCCCCCGCCACCGATCCAGCGCCAGCAACACCAGCCCAATCCCCCAGAAGCCCGCCAACACCCCCAAGGCATTGAGCAACACCTGCCCATACCCCAGGCTCGCCACATCGATGAACGGATAGGCATACACGCCAATCTCGCTCCCTCGCCACAGCGCGTAGGCAAAATACACCGCCGGGTACACCGCCCAGACCAGCAAGTGCCATAGCCGCAATCTGCCCTTGGGCACGTGGCACCACCAATACAAGGCATATAGCACGGGCATCACATCGTGCAGCAACTCGTCCGCCAGCCATTGCCAGCCCTGCGGTTGCCACAAGTGACGCAACAGCACGCTGTAGGCCAATGCCACAAGCACGATGCTGGCGGCCACCGCGGAACTCACCGAAGGCGACAGGAAAAAGCGCTTGGCACGGCCTTCCCGACCGAACGCTGCATAACTGAGCACCGTTGCCGCCAGGGTATTGGTCAATACGGTGAAATACCCGAACACATTGATCAGGCCACCCACCAAGCTGGCCTGTTCCTGCCAACGCGCCAGCAGCACCAGGTACACCTGCACGGTCAGGCCGAACCAGCCCAGCACGGCCATGCCGGTTAGCCAGGGATAGCGCGGCATGTCAGGCCTGGCGCTGCAGCTTCACGTACAACTGCTCGACCTTTTCCCGTGCCCACGGCGTCTTGCGCAGGAAGGTCAGGCTCGACTTGATGGTCGGGTTGCTCTTGAAGCAGCGCACATCGATGCGCTCGGCCAGGCCCTGCCATTGGTAGTGCGCCACCAGCTCAGTGAGGATCTGTTCGAGGGTCTTGCCGTGCAGCGCGTTGTGTTGGGCCGTGCTCATGCCAGTGCTCCATAGGAAAGATGCGCACCTTACACGAGTGTAGTGGTGGGTGGGATCAGGCGAGTCGTCAGAAAAACCACTGGCCAGGCGCAAAACCGCTGTGCTGAAATAGAGATGTTATATTGTAACAACACAAAAGCATCTGCCAAGGAACGCCCCATCCCCATGCTGTACACACCGCTTCGCCTCTCTCCCCTCGCCGTCGCGCTGTGGTTGGCCGCATCACCCAGCCACGCCGTGGAACTCGAACCCCAGGTCATCACCGCCAACCCTTTGGGCAACCGCCAGCTGGCCGCCCCCAGCACCGTGCTGGAAGGCGACAATCTGCTGCAACAACAGCACGCCAGCCTCGGTGAAACCCTGAACAAGCAGCCCGGGGTCGCCTCCACCTGGTTCGGCCCTGGCGCCAGTCGCCCGGTAATTCGTGGCCTGGATGGCGACCGCATTCGCATCCTGCGCAATGGCGTCGGTGCCCTGGATGCTTCGTCGCTGTCCTACGACCACGCCGTTCCGCTGGACCCGGTGACCGTCGACCGCGTCGAGATCGTCCGTGGCCCGGCGGCCCTGCTCTATGGCGGCAACGCCATTGGTGGCGTGGTCAGCACCTTCGACAACCGCATCCCGGACGCCCCCATCGAGGGCATCCACGGTGCCGGTGAACTGCGCTACGGTGGCGCCGACACCACCCGCAGCAGCGCCGGCAAGCTGGAGGCCGGCAACGGAGCCTTCGCCTTGCACCTGGATGCCAACAGCCGCCAGTTCAACGACCTGCGCATCCCCGGTTACGCCCGCAGTTCCAAGGTACGTGATGCCGACGAGCCCGGAAGCAAACACCGCCTGGAAAACAGCGACGGCCGCCAGGACGGTGGCGCGGTGGGTGGCGCCTACCATTGGGACCATGGTTACGCCGGCCTGTCGTACAGCCGCTACGATAGCAACTATGGCTCGGTGGCCGAACCAGGTGTGCGTCTGGACATGAAGCAGGACCACTACGCCTTCGCCTCCGAGCTGCGTGACCTGGACGGCCCGTTCACTTCGGTCAAGGTCGATGCCGGCTACACCGACTACGAGCACAGTGAAATCGAAGAAGGCGAAGTCCACACCACCTTCAAGAACAAGGGCTATGAAGCACGCATCGAAGCACGCCACCAACCGCTCGGGCCGGTGGAGGGCGTGATCGGCGCCCAGGTCAGTCGCAACGAATTCTCCGCCCTGGGCGAGGAAGCCTTCGTTCCGCACACCGACACCGACAGCCTGGCGCTGTTCATGCTGGAGCAGTGGCAAGCCACCGAGCGCCTGAACCTGAGCCTGGGCGCACGTATGGAGCACACTCGAGTCGACCCGGATGCCAAAGGCAACGAGAACTTCGTCGGCGCCGACAGCGCCAGCAGCTTCAACGCGTTCAGCCTGTCTTCCGGGGCGGTGTACCAGCTCGACCCGATCTGGTCGCTGGCCGCCAACCTCGGCTACACCGAGCGCGCCCCGACCTTCTACGAGCTGTATGCCAATGGTGCCCATGTGGCCACCGGGGCCTTTGAAGTCGGCGATGCCGGCCTGAACAAGGAAAAGGCCATTTCCGCCGACCTGGCGCTGCGTTTCGACAACGGCACCCACAAGGGCAGTGTCGGGGTGTTCTACAGCCACTTCCGCAACTACATCGGCCTGATCGGCACCGGCAACATACGTGAGGGACATGACCACGATCATGACGAGGATGACCATGACCACGACCATGGTCATGAGCACGACGGCTTCCCGGAATACCAGTACCAGGGCGTGCGGGCACGCTTCTATGGCATCGAGGCCCAGGACCGCTGGCAACTGGCCGAGAACCGTTATGGCAGCTTCGCGCTGGAACTCTCCGGTGACTACACCCGGGCGAAAAACCTCGACAGTGGCGAGCCGCTGCCACGCATCGCCCCGCTGCGCGTGAACAGCGGCCTGGTCTGGGAGCTGGACCGTTGGCAGGCGCGGGTCGATGTGCAGCATGCTGCGTCGCAGCACCGCAAACCAGCCAATGAAAGCAGCACCGATGGCTACACCACGCTGGGGGCCAGCGTTGGTTACCGCTTCGAAGTTGGCCAGAGCCAGTGGCTGGCGTTTGTGCGCGGCGAGAACCTGACCGACCAGACCGTACGCTATGCCAGCTCGATCCTGCGCGATATCGCCCCGGCACCAGGGCGTAGCGTGGAAGTGGGCCTGCGTACCACCTTCTGATCTACCGGGTCCTTTTGGGATCAACCGTTTTACTTAAGACCTGAAGCTGGCGAGATCCCTGTGGGAGCGGGTTCACCCGCGAATGCGATGCCAGGACCACCATCGCATTCGCGGGTGAACCCGCTCCCACAGTTCCCGCTGTGCCCTCTCATCAGCTGTACTGTTACCCAATGAGCAACAATCCACTGCGACAATTTGTCTTTTTTTCTTACAACTTCCCCTATATCCTCCCCGCCGCAAGCTGAATCGCTTCATCGAAACCATCTTGTCGCCATATCCATTGGAGGGCCCGCCCTTCGATGTGCTTGCCGTTTGTTCAACAATCAAAAGATAGCGCTATCTCATGCTCCAACTGCCCAAAACCTGTTACATCGGCCTTGCCTTCAGTGCCCTGGCGACCTCCACCAGTGCCAGCGAGATGTTCGCCAGCGACTCCCCATGGATGCTCGGCGACTGGGGTGGCACCCGCAGCGAACTGCTTGAAAAAGGCTACGACTTCACCCTCGGCTACACCGGCGAAATGGGCAGCAACCTGCACGGTGGCTACGACCACGACCGCACCGCGCGCTACAGCGACCAGTTCACCTTCGGTAGCCACCTGGACCTGGAGAAGATCCTCGGCTGGCATGACACCGAATTCAAGCTGACCATCACCGAGCGCCACGGCGACAATATCAGCAACGACCGCATCAACGACCCGCGTGTTGGCGGCTTCACCTCTGCCCAGGAGGTCTGGGGCCGTGGCGAAACCTGGCGGCTGACGCAGATGTGGATCAAGCAGAAGTACTTCGATGGTGCACTGGACGTGAAATTCGGCCGCTTCGGTGAAGGCGAAGACTTCAACAGCTTCCCCTGCGACTTCCAGAACCTGGCCTTCTGCGGCTCGCAGGTAGGCAACTGGGTAGGTGGCATCTGGTACAACTGGCCGGTCAGCCAGTGGGCCCTGCGCGTGCGCTACAACCTCAGCGAAGCGCTCTACGCCCAGGTCGGCGTGTTCGAGCAGAACCCCTCCAACCTGGAGTCGGGCAACGGCTTCAAGCTCAGCGGCAGCGGCACCCAAGGCGCGGTAATGCCGGTCGAACTGGTGTGGAGCCCACGGGTCAATGGCCTGAAGGGGGAATATCGTGCCGGCTACTACTACAGTAATGCCAAGGCACAGGATGTTCTCAAGGACAGCAACGGGCAGCCGGCAGCCCTCAGCGGCGCCGCCTACCGCAGCAGTTCGAGCAAGCACGGCTTGTGGCTCGGCGCCCAGCAGCAGGTGACTTCGCTGGCGTCCGACCAGTCGCGTGGCCTGAGCCTGTTCGCCAACGCCACGGTGCACGACAAGAAGACCAATGCCATCGACAACTATGTGCAGGCAGGACTGGTATACAAAGGGCCCTTCGACGCCCGCGCCAAGGACGACATCGGTTTCGCCCTGGCCCGCGTGCACGTCAACCCTGCCTATCGCAAGAACGCACGCCTGGCCAACCAGGCCGCCGGCATCGACGACTACGACAACCCCGGTTTCCTGCCGGTGCAGGACACCGAGTACAGCGCCGAGCTGTACTACGGCATCCACCTGGCCGACTGGCTCACGGTACGCCCCAACCTGCAGTACATCCGCCACCCCGGCGGGGTGTCGCAGGTCGATAGTGCCCTGATCGGCGGCCTGAAGATCCAGAGCAGTTTCTAACCCCCTTTTTGACCTGACGGAGAACCTACGATGAGCACTGAAAGTGCCAACAATGGAAGCCGCTGGCTACCGCGCCTGATCGGCGCGCTGCTGTTGCTGATGGGCCTGGCCCTGCTGGCCGGCGGCATCAAGCTGAGCCAGCTGGGCGGATCGCTGTACTACCTGATCGCCGGTATCGGCTTTGCCCTGTCGGGCATCCTGCTGCTGGCCCAGCGTCGCATCGCCCTGGGCCTGTACGGCCTGGTACTACTGGGCAGCACGGTGTGGGCCCTGCTCGAAGTGGGCCTGGACTGGTGGCAACTGGTGCCGCGCCTGGCCATCTGGTTTGCCATCGGCGTGCTCCTGCTGCTGCCCTGGGCACGTCGCCCGCTGATCGGCCCGGCCAGCAAGGCCAACACTGCGCTGCTCAGCATTGCAGTGGTCGCATCGGGTGCTTGCGCGCTGGGCAGCCAGTTCACCCACCCCGGTGAAGTGTTCGGCGAACTGGGCCGCGACAGTAGCGAAATGGCCAGCACCGCCCCGGCCATGCCCGACGGCGAATGGCAGGCCTACGGCCGCACCGAGCACGGCGACCGCTATTCTCCGCTGCGTCAGATCACCCCGCAGAACGCCTACCGCCTGGAAGAGGCCTGGCGCATCCGCACCGGTGACCTGCCGACCGAAAACGACCCGGTGGAACTGACCAACCAGAACACCCCGCTGAAGGTCAACGGCATGCTCTATGCCTGCACTGCACACAGCCGCTTGCTGGCCCTGGACCCGGACACCGGCGCGGAAATCTGGCGCTATGACCCACAGGTCAAGAGCCCGGTCGGCACCTTCAAGGGCTTTGCCCACATGACTTGCCGCGGCGTTTCGTACTATGACGAAAACCGCTACGTCAGCCGCGATGGCAGCCCGGCACCGAAAATTACCGACGCCGGCCTGGCCGTGGCCCAGGCCTGCCCGCGCCGCCTCTACCTGCCGACTGCGGACGCCCGCCTGATCGCCATCAACGCCGACAACGGCAAGGTCTGCGAAGGCTTCGCCAACCAAGGCGTGATCGACCTCACCACCGGCATCGGCCCGTTCACCGCTGGCGGCTACTACTCCACCTCGCCCGCCGCCGTCACCCGTGACCTGGTCATCATCGGTGGCCATGTCACCGACAACGAGTCGACCAACGAGCCGTCCGGCGTGATCCGAGCGTATGACGTGCACGACGGGCACCTGGTGTGGAACTGGGACAGCAACAACCCGGACGACACCCAGCCACTGGCACCCGGCAAGATGTACAGCCGCAACTCGGCCAACATGTGGTCTATCGCCAGCGTCGACGAAGACCTCGGCATGATCTATCTGCCACTGGGCAACCAGACCCCGGACCAGTGGGGCGCCGATCGCACCCCGGGTGCAGAGAAGTACAGCGCAGGCGTGGTCGCCCTGGACCTGGCCACCGGCAAGGCCCGCTGGAACTACCAGTTCACCCACCACGACCTGTGGGACATGGACGTCGGCAGCCAGCCGACCCTGGTCCACCTGAAGACCAACGACGGCGTGAAACCGGCAATCATCGTGCCGACCAAGCAAGGCAGCCTGTACGTGCTCGACCGCCGCGACGGCACACCGATCGTGCCGATCCGCGAAATCCCCACTCCTCAAGGTGCGGTGAAGGGCGATCACACCTCGCCGACCCAGGCCCGCTCCGACCTGAACCTGCTTGGCCCTGAGCTGACCGAACAGGCCATGTGGGGCGCCACGCCGTTCGACCAGATGCTGTGCCGCATCCAGTTCCGCGAGCTGCGTTACGAAGGCCAGTACACCCCGCCGTCCGAGCAAGGTTCGCTGGTCTATCCGGGTAACGTCGGTGTGTTCAACTGGGGCAGCGTGTCGGTCGACCCGGTGCGCCAACTGCTGTTCACCTCGCCCAACTACATGGCCTTCGTATCGAAGATGATCCCGCGTGAGCAGGTGGCCGAAGGTAGCAAGCGCGAAAGCGAGACCAGCGGTGTGCAGCCGAACACCGGCGCGCCGTACGCAGTGACCATGCACCCGTTCATGTCGCCACTGGGCGTACCGTGCCAGGCCCCGGCCTGGGGCTATGTCGCCGCCATCGACCTGTTCACCAACAAGGTAGTGTGGAAGCACAAGAATGGCACCACCCGCGACAGTACCCCAGTGCCGATCGGCCTGCCGGTTGGCGTGCCGAGCATGGGCGGCTCGATCGTCACTGCCGGTGGCGTCGGCTTCCTCAGTGGCACCCTGGACCAGTACCTGCGCGCCTATGACGTGAACAACGGCAAGGAACTGTGGAAAGCCCGCCTGCCAGCGGGTGGCCAGGCCACGCCGATGAGCTATACCGGCAAGGATGGCAAGCAGTACGTGCTGGTGACTGCCGGCGGGCATGGCTCGCTGGGCACCAGGATGGGCGACTACATCATCGCCTACAAGCTGGCTGAGTAATCCTGCGATGCGGCAGTGGACCTGCTGCCGCATTCGCGGGTAAACCTGCTCCCACAGGTACGGCGTTGTGCCCAAGGTCGGCGCCGTACCTGTGAGAGCGGGTTCACCCACGAAGAGGCCGGTACAGGCATCACTCCTCTCTGCACCCTTCATCTACCATTGAAACCCATCTCCCCCCGCCCCATCTAAGCACCATAGTCATTTACGCAGGTGCCCCATGACCGACCAGCAGGATTTCCCGGAACATCCCGACGAACACAGCGAAGTCGAGCACACCACCCACCAGGCCGAAGCCGGCCACGCGCTTGCCTTGCCCGGCCAGCAGTTGCCGGACAAGGTCTACGTGATCCCGATTCACAATCGTCCGTTCTTCCCGGCCCAGGTGCTACCGGTCATCGTCAATGAGGACCCCTGGACAGAAACCCTCGACCTGGTTGCCAAGTCGCCAGACCACTGCCTGGCCCTGTTCTTCATGGACACCCCGCCAGAAGACCACCGCCACTTCGATACCTCGGCGCTGCCACAGTACGGCACGCTGGTGAAGGTGCACCACGCCAGCCGCGAAAACGGCAAGCTGCAGTTCGTCGCCCAGGGCCTGACCCGGGTACGCATCCGTACCTGGCTCAAGCATCACCGCCCGCCGTACCTGGTCGAGGTCGAGTACCCGCATCAGCCCGCCGAGCCGACCGACGAGGTCAAGGCCTACGGCATGGCGCTGATCAACGCGATCAAGGAGCTGCTGCCACTCAACCCGCTGTACAGCGAAGAGCTGAAGAACTACCTCAACCGCTTCAGCCCCAATGACCCGTCGCCGCTCACAGACTTCGCCGCCGCTCTCACCTCGGCCACTGGCAGCCAGTTGCAGGAAGTGCTCGACTGCGTGCCCATGCTCAAGCGCATGGAAAAGGTCCTGCCGATGCTGCGCAAAGAGGTGGAAGTCGCGCGCCTGCAGAACGAAATCTCGGCCGAGGTCAACCGGCAGATAGGCGAGCACCAGCGCGAGTTCTTCCTCAAGGAACAGCTCAAGGTCATCCAGCAGGAGCTGGGTCTGACCAAGGACGACCGCAGCGCCGACCTCGAGCAGTTCGAGCAGCGCCTCGAAGGCAAGACCCTGCCGGACCAGGCGCGCAAGCGCATCGATGAAGAGATGGGCAAGCTGGCCATCCTCGAAACCGGCTCGCCCGAGTACGCCGTCACCCGCAACTACCTGGACTGGGCCACTGCCCTGCCCTGGGGCGTGTACGGCAAGGACAAGCTCGACCTCAAGCACGCGCGCAAAATCCTCGACCAGCACCACGCTGGCCTCGACGACATCAAGGAGCGCATTCTCGAATTCCTTGCCGTGGGCGCGTGGAAAGGCGAGATCAGCGGCTCTATCGTGCTGCTGGTGGGGCCGCCTGGGGTAGGCAAGACCAGCATCGGCAAGTCCATCGCCGAATCGCTGGGGCGGCCGTTCTACCGCTTCAGCGTCGGCGGCATGCGTGACGAAGCCGAGATCAAAGGCCACCGTCGCACCTACATCGGCGCCCAACCCGGCAAGCTGGTGCAGGCCCTTAAGGACGTCGAAGTGATGAACCCGGTGATCATGCTCGACGAGATCGACAAGATGGGCCAGAGCTACCAGGGTGACCCGGCTTCAGCACTGCTGGAAACCCTCGATCCGGAGCAGAACGTCGACTTCCTCGACCACTACCTCGACCTGCGCCTGGACCTGTCCAAGGTGCTGTTCGTGTGCACCGCCAACACTCTGGACTCGATCCCCGGGCCATTGCTCGACCGCATGGAAGTGATCCGCCTGTCCGGCTACATCACCGAAGAGAAACTGGCCATCGCCAAGCGCCACCTGTGGCCCAAGCAGTTGGAAAAGGCCGGCGTGGCCAAGACCAGCCTCGGCATCAGCGACAGTGCCCTGCGCGCGGTAATCGAAGGCTATGCCCGCGAAGCCGGGGTACGCCAGCTGGAAAAGCAACTGGGCAAGCTGGTTCGCAAGGCCGTGGTCAAGCTGCTGGACAACCCCGATGCCAAGCTGAGGATCGGCACCAAGGACCTGGAGGCCGCGCTCGGCATACCGGTGTTCCGCAGCGAGCAGGTACTGGCCGGCAAAGGCGTCATCACCGGCCTGGCCTGGACCAGCATGGGCGGCGCAACGCTACCGATCGAAGCCACCCGCATCCACACCCTCAACCGCGGCTTCAAGCTGACTGGCAAGCTGGGTGAGGTGATGAAAGAGTCGGCCGAGATTGCCTACAGCTACGTCAGCTCCAACCTCAAGCAGTTTGGGGGGGATCCTGGTTTCTTCAACGAAGCGTTCATTCACCTGCACGTGCCCGAAGGCGCTACGCCCAAGGACGGCCCGAGTGCCGGTATCACCATGGCCAGTGCCCTGCTGTCGCTGGCCCGTGACCAGGCGCCGAAGAAGGGCGTGGCCATGACCGGCGAGCTGACCCTGACCGGGCAAGTACTGCCGATTGGTGGTGTGCGCGAGAAAGTGATTGCGGCGCGGCGGCAGAAGATCTTCGAGCTGATCTTGCCGGAGCCTAACCGTGGGGACTACGAAGAACTGCCGGACTACCTGCGCGAAGGCCTGACCGTGCATTTCGCCAAGCGCTTTGCCGACGTGGCCAAAGTCCTGTTCTAACCAGCACCGGCCTCTTTGCGGGTAAACCCGCTCCCACAGGGATAGCGCAGGGCCTGAGCCCGGTGAGATACCCTTGGGAGCGGGTTTACCCGCGAAAGGGCCGGCACAGGCAACACAAATCTCCTCGATCATCGGTTATCCTCAGGCCATCGTCAGCCTCCGGAGCCAACATGACCGCCCCTCGTCTGCTCGTTCCCCTGAGCCTCGCCCTGATTTCTGCCTGTGCCCAACAGCCCACACAACCCGTAGAACTGGACGCCGAAAGCGAATGCCCGACGCGCCTGCAGGTTGGTCAGGTGCTCACCCTGACCCTGCCCAGCAACCCGTCCACGGGCTACCGCTGGCGCATCGAAAACCCCGCCTCCAATGTATTGCGCAGCCTTGGCCCGGAGGTGTACAGCGCTCCCGAGGACGAGGACGTAGTCGGCAGCGCCGGCGCCTCCACCTGGCGCTACGAGGCCAGCAGCACCGGCAATGCCCAGTTGGTACTGGTCTACCAGCAGCCTTGGGCCACAGATATCGCCCCCGTGCAAACATTCGACTGCAAGATCATCGTCCGCTAAAGGCTGTAGCTCCGGTCATAGGCAACCTGCACGGCCACAAGGTAGGCATAGAGGTCGCTCAGCGCGATTGTAGCGGCCTCATGGCCCATCATTGCAGACAGCCTTCCGGCTTGGGTCTGCCACTCTCGCTCCACTTTGCGAAGTTCCTGCAGCCATTCATCCTTGAGTGGCTCCAGCCCGGACAATGCATGGATTGCCTTCATTTCCTTCTGGGTAGCCTGCAGTAACAGCTGTACCTGAGCCTGGTCGCCGACCGTTTCCCCGATTTTCACATCGAGCCTGGAGCGCGCCTTGCTCAAGTCAGCGAATGTCTTGGCCCCCTCCAGCATATCGATGTGGCCGGTCAGCCTGTGTGTCACGGCCTTGAGCAGTTCGGTGTCGATTTTCGGATCACTGATTACCCCAAAGATCCGCTCGATGTCAGCTTCGGTCGGTATAAGGCCCTTCAATGCACTGGCAATCGACGGTTTTTCAAACAGTTCGATAGCCTGTACGATATCCGCCCGTTGTTGCCGCAGATGCATCAAGCGACGTTCGAATTCCGCCACTTGGTTGCCCAGCAGGGTGGCTCGGCTCTCGAGCGTTGCGACCTGTTCTTTCAGGGCAGACAAAGAAAAAAGCTCCAGCCTCAAGTTCTGCCTTACCAAGAGCGAATGCTGCTGGTTCAACCGGGCAATCACATTGGCGAGCCTGTCGTCGGTAGTTGCCCCTTGCGCAAGCGGGGGAAACGTCCGATCTTCCAGTAGCACGATGCCGCCGACCAGGCTCTCCTCGAACGCACGCTCAACGCTCACCAGCAACGCACGCAAATCTGCCAATTGCTCGCGTGCCGCGGGCAGGACGTTCATGTCCCAAGTATTGATCAACAGGAATATCTGCCCCTGCACTTTTTGCATGGTTATAAAATCCGGAATGATCAACGCGACCCTGGTTACGTCCATGTCAGGCATCCTCGTACTCCTCGATCAGTTCGTTGAACAAACCCGACAGCGTGTGGCAAATACTGCCTATCTTGGCCCATGGTTTGATAACTTCGGAAAAGTCATGGACAAAGGATTCAAGCTGATTGATATCGGCCAGCTCTTTTGACTCGTTGACCGAACTCTCGGCATACGAAGCCAGGAACAACCAGACATCCGCCAGCCGCTTGGTGGCCACCGACAAGTCCTTGCACCTGAACTCGAGGTCCCGGACCAGTGTTCTTACCCGTTCCAGGTCCTTGCGAGCGGGCTCCAGTTGCACAAGCGCACGTGCCAGTTCATTGCGCTGGCCGATCAGCGCGTTCTTGGCCGCGCGAATCTGTTCCGCCTTGACCCCGAACACACCACCGGTCACCAGCAACCCCACCGGGCCCAATACCAGGCCGGTAAAGGCGTAACCCACATTGGCGTCATACTCGGACTTCAGCTGGTCGATCTGCTCATCCCAACGGTCGAGTTGCTGGCGTTTCTCCAATACATCGTTACCAGCAAGTTTTTCATCGAAGTGCTTCAACAAACGCGCCATGCGCGGCTTCAGTTCAACCCTGATTTCACGGTTGAACCAGCTGGCCCGGACATCGACATCGCCAATGCACCGTCGGGTATATTCGATTTCCCTGATCAGTCCATTCATGCCACTACCAAGCACAGCCGTGATCTGTTCACGCTCTTCGTCAGTCAGGTCATGGTTGTAGACATCCGCGCCACGCTCGGCCTTGCGTCGCTTGATCTGCTGGAAAACCTCGCTGCGCTCGAGGTTGTCCAGCAAGGCACCGCCACGTTGCACCAGCGTGTCGGCGAACAGTTCTATCTCCGGCCCCAATTGCTTGATACTGCGCTCAAGCTTGTCCCATTCAGCAACATGTCGGTGCAGGGCTATATACAAGTTATGCACCAGCGATGCATCGATCCCCATGGCATCGTAATTTACATCCTGTTCTATCTCAGTCCGGGTACGCGGCAAGTGCGTCACGGTGTTGGCGTACTGCTTTATTACTTTCAGGTTTTCCGCAGTCAACAGGCTACCCACCTGCTGACCACTGTTGAGACGATTGCCAATAAAAGCAAAATAGCGCTCTGGTAATACCTTGGCCTTAACCGCCAGATCGATTTCCTCAATGGGCAATCCTTCCTGCTCAGGCATAACATTCATCATTCAACCATGACCTTGTCCGTAGAGTTTTAGTTTGTAAACGCCTATAAAAGTCCCACACCCTGAAACTTTGATAAATTCACTTCGCTAACTTAAGTTCGTAGGAAAGTTCACTAATTTAGGAATGAACGCCCTGACCCTGAAGCGCTGCCATGGCAAGAATCGCGGCCTTTGGCTAAAATGCGCATCCGTTTCACCCTGTATCGAGCCCGCCGTGAGCAAACAACCCGACCGCCTTTTCGCCCAGCCCCTGGAGCAAGTGCCCGACTTCGTCTTCAACGAGGATGTGGTGCGTGTGTTCCCGGACATGATCAAGCGCTCGGTACCGGGCTACCCGACCATCGTCGAGAACCTCGGCGTGCTGGCCGCACGCTTCGCCCAACCGCACACCGCGCTGTACGACCTTGGCGCGTCGCTGGGCGCCGTCACCCAGTCGCTGCGCCGCCATGTGCGCAGCGACGGCTGCCGGGTGATCGCCGTGGACAACTCCGCAGCAATGGTCGAGCGTTGCCGCCAGTACCTCACCGCCCAGGACTCGATGTTCCAGGAACTGCTACCGGTGCAGGTGCTGGAGGCCGACATCCTGGCCTTGCCCTTCGAGCCCGCCTCGGTGGTGGCGATGAACTTCACCCTGCAGTTCATCGCCCCCGACCAGCGCCTGGAACTGCTCGGCCGCATCAGACAAGCGCTGTTGCCCGGTGGCGCACTGATCCTCTCGGAAAAACTGCGCTTCGCCGATGCTGAACAGCAGGACCTGCTCAATGAACTGCACCTGGACTTCAAACGTGCCAATGGCTACAGCGAACTGGAAATTGCCCAGAAGCGCAGCGCCATCGAGAACGTGATGCGGCCCGACACCCTCGAAGCCCATCAGGCGCGCCTGCGCGCTGCCGGTTTCTCGAAGGTGGTGCCTTGGTTCCAATGCCTTAACTTCGCCTCGTTGATAGCCCTGCCATGATCGATCTGTCCCCCCTCGTCCGCCGCCTGGCGGGCACGCCCCTGGCTTCCTGGTCGCAAGGCCTGCAAGCGCAACTGGAAGCCAAGCTGGAGAAGGGTCACGGTGACCTCGACCGCTGGCGCGGCGCACTGGAGGCCCTGCCCGCCCTGCAGCCAAGCGAAATCGACCTGGTCAACGGGCTGCGCCTGGATTGCGACTGCGACGACGCCACCCGTGCACAGATGCGCCAGGCACTGATGGGCCTGTCGCCCTGGCGCAAAGGGCCGTTCGACCTGTTCGGCGTGCATGTGGACACCGAATGGCGTTCGGACTGGAAGTGGTCCCGGGTTGGCCCGCACCTGAACCTCAAGGGCAAGCGCGTGCTCGATGTGGGCTGCGGCAACGGCTACTACCAGTGGCGCATGCTCGGAGCCGGCGCCGACATGGTGATTGGCGTCGACCCCAACTGGCTGTTCTTCTGCCAGTTCCAGGCTGTCCAGCAATACCTGCCCGAGCTGCCCGCCTGGCACCTGCCATTCGCCCTGGAAGATCTGCCGGCCAACCTCGAAGGTTTCGACACGGTGTTTTCCATGGGTGTGTTCTATCACCGCCGCTCACCCATCGAGCACTTGCTGGCGCTCAAGGACTGCTTGGTCAAAGGCGGTGAACTGGTGCTGGAAACCCTAGTGATCGAGGGTGACGAAAACCAGGTGCTGGTACCTGAGGACCGCTATGCGCAGATGCGCAACGTCTGGTACCTGCCGTCGGTACCGGCCCTGGAGCGCTGGTTGCGCCGTGCCGGTTTCAGCGATGTACGTTGCGTCGATGTAAGCGTGACCAGCGTCGAGGAACAACGCAGCACCGAGTGGATGCGCTACCAGTCACTGGGCGACTTCCTTGACCCGAACGACCATAGCAAGACAATCGAAGGCCTGCCGGCCCCACGCCGCGCCACCCTGCTGGCGCGCAAATAAAAAAATGCGCCCGGACGGGCGCATGAATACACCTGCGCCGAGGAGCTGTCGCGGCGCATGTGCTGTTACCTCAGTCCTTGGCCAACTCGCGGGCCTTCTCCTGTGCTTTGCGCTCACGCTCGGCAACGGCCTGTTGCTTGTCGCCGTACAGGCGCTGTTGGTCTTCGCGGAACGCTTGCCAGAATTGCTTCGAACGTTCCGCACCGCCCTCGGCGTAAACACTGGCACTGCCCAGGGCAAGGGTGGCCAACAGCAGGAATTTGGTCAGGTTCATCGTGGTTGCCTCGTGATAACCGATCAGACAGGGCCATCCTAGCGAGGGCTAGCTAACGGCAAGGTGAGGCGGGGATTACAGTCTTGCAATGTGGCCCTGTGTTGTCTGTGCTGGCCTCTTCGCGGGTAAACCCCTCCCACAGGAACTGCACAGATTTCAGCGTCTGTGAAGATCCTGAGGGAGCGGGTTTACCGTCGAAGGGGCCGGAACAGGCAGCCAGATAACAGCAGCATTACAAATCCGTTATCTGCACCGCAGGCCCATTCTCATGCCGTAACATCCTGCCCCTTGACCCTGATGCCCCTACAGGGTCGAGAATCGCCCCCCGTCATCACACCGAGCCCACCCATGCGCCTATTGATCATCGAGGACGAACTGCGTACCGCCGACTACCTCCAGCAGGGCCTGCGCGAAAACGGCTACGTGGTCGACTGCGCCCACACCGGCACCGATGGCCTGCACCTGGCCCGCCAGCAGTCATACGACCTGGTCATCCTCGACGTCAACCTGCCCGAACTCGATGGCTGGACCGTGCTGCAGCGGCTGCGCGCCGAATCGGCCACGCGCATCATGATGCTCACCGCCCACGGTCGCCTGGCCGACCGGGTAAAGGGCCTGGACATGGGTGCCGACGACTACCTGCTCAAACCCTTCGAGTTCCCGGAACTGCTGGCCCGCATCCGCAGCCTGCTGCGCCGCAACGACCAGCAACTGCAGCCCAGCACTCTGCGCGTCGCCGATCTGGAGCTGGACCCCGGCCGCCACCGCGCCTACCGCGCCGGGCAGCGTATCGACCTGACCGCCAAGGAATTCGCCCTGCTTCACCTGTTGATGCGCCAGACCGGCGAGGTGCTGTCGCGCACCCAGATCATCTCGCTGGTGTGGGACATGAACTTCGACTGCGACACCAATGTGGTCGAGGTTTCGATCCGGCGCCTGCGGGCAAAGATCGACGACCCGTTCGACAACAAACTGATCCATACCCTGCGTGGCGTCGGCTACGTGCTCGAGGCACGCTTTTGAAAAACGCCAGCCTGTCACTACGCCTGGGCCTTGGCGTGACACTGATGGGCGCCGCACTGGTGCTGCTGCTAGCCTGCCTGGCCGTGTTCGCTCTCGATCACGAACTGGACAGCCGCGCACGCAAGGACCTGGCGCGCAAGATGCTGCAGGTCGAACACAACCTGCGCGTAGACCTGCGTAGCGAAGACCTGGGCAGCCGCGCCCATCCCTTGCTCGACTTGGTGATGGGGCACGACAACCTCAGCCTCAGTGTGCTGGCCATCGAGGGCCGCCACCCGCACCTGCTCAGCCTCGGGCCAGCGCTGGAATCGCGGGTCGGCGAACTGCGCACCGATGCCCGCCTGGCCTTTCATGCATGGCGCGACAGCAATGGCAACCAGATACTCACCGTGACCCGGCTTATGCGCCTGCGCGACGACACCCCGGTCAAGGTGATGATGTCGCTCAACCGCGCCGACGATAACGCCCTGCTGCAGGCCTACCTGCACTCCACCTTGCTCGCACTGCCGTTGCTGTTACTGCTGATCGGTGCCGGCGCCTGGTGGCTGATGCAACGTGGCCTGAAGCCACTGCGGCACTTCCGGCGCATCGCCGGGCAGGTGTCAGCCCAGGACCTGCAACATCGCCTGCCCGCGACCGGCCTGCCGCTGGAGCTGGCAGAGCTGGCCAGCAGCATCAACGTGATGCTCGATCGACTCGATCAAGGCGTCAGCCAGCTGTCGCAGTTTTCCGACGATCTGGCCCATGAACTGCGCACACCGCTGAGCAACCTGATGGGCAAGGCGCAAGTGACCCTGGCCCGTGAACGGGACAACACGAATTACCGGGAAGTGCTGGAAGACAGCATCGAAGAACTGACCCGGCTCAACCGCATCATCAATGACATGCTGTTTCTCGCCCAGGTCAGCCAGCCTCAAACCCAGGTGGTGCTGAAACCCATGGCATTGGCCGACGAGACTGCGCGGGTTGTCGAACTGTTCACGTTCAGTGCCGAACTGAAAGACGTTGAGCTGCGTGTTCAGGGCTGGGGGACGGCATTGGGGGATCGGCTGATGTTTCAACGGGCGTTGTCGAACCTGTTGAGCAATGCCATTCGGCACTGCCCCGGTGGCAAGCCTGTGGAGTTGCGCATCGAGCGCCTGGGTAGCGAAATTCAGCTTTCGGTGGAAAACCAGGGGCCTGGTATTGCTGAAGAGCACCAGTCGCGCTTGTTCGAGCGGTTTTACCGGGTGGGCTCGGGGCGCTCGCGGCTGGAGGGTGGGACCGGGTTGGGGCTGGCGATCGTGAAATCGATCATGCAGTTGCATGGCGGGCGGGTCGAGGTTAGCAGCAGCCCCTTGGGGCCTACCCGGTTTACCCTGGTGTTTCCTACCGATTGATCGGCTGCCTGTGCCGGCCTCTTCGCGGGTAAACCCGCTCCCACAGGTACCCTACAGGCCTGAGGCTTGTGCGATCCCTGTGGGAGCGGGTTTACCCGCGAAGAGGCCGGCACAGGCGACCAATGATTAGCGCGACGCGGCCACGATCAGCGCCTTCATCTCGGCCACTGCGGCCTTGAAGCCGACGAACAGCGCATGCGCCACCAGCGCATGGCCGATGTTCAGCTCATTGATGCCCTTGATCGCCGCCACCGCCTCGACGTTGTGGTAATGCAAGCCGTGGCCGGCATTGACGATCAGCCCCTGCCCCACGCCAAACGCCACACCATCGACGATACGCTTGAGTTCCTCGGCCACTTCGGTCGGGGTTTCGGCATCGGCGTAACGCCCGGTGTGCAGCTCGATGGCCGGAGCGCCAACCCGGCGCGACGCCTCGATCTGCCGTTCGTCGGCATCGATGAACAACGACACTTCGGCACCGATACGCGACAGGCGTTCAACCGCCGCCTTGATCCGTGCCTCCTGGCCCGCCACGTCCAGGCCACCTTCGGTGGTCAGTTCCTGACGGGTTTCAGGTACCAGGCAGATATGCGCCGGGCGAATCTTCTCGGCAAAGGCCATCATTTCTTCGGTGACGCCCATCTCGAAGTTCATGCGGGTCTGCAGCACGTCCTTGAGCAGCACCACGTCACGCTCCTGGATGTGCCGGCGGTCTTCACGCAGGTGTACGGTAATGCCATCGGCGCCTGCTTCCTCGGCATCCAGGGCAGCCTTGACCGGATCAGGGTAGCGCGTGCCCCGGGCCTGGCGCAGGGTCGCCACGTGGTCGATGTTTACGCCAAGAAGCATGCGGTTGCTGTGAGTCACGAAAGGCTCTCCTGAAGATTGAGCCACACAGCATACGTCGTGATCAGCGCTTGCGAAACAGTTCCCGGCTGACCAGCGGTTTTGCCCCCAGATGAACCGCCAGTGCCTGGCGCATCAGGCGCTTGGCAGCGAGCAAAGCTCCTGGGGCATCCCAGTCGGCTTCGGCCAGGGCCAGCAGTTCGGTGCCGCGGAACAACCCAGGTTGCACCAGCTCGACCCGCTCCAGGCCGGCATCCACACGCAAGCGGTACAGGCCGTCGGCCACCATCGGCTGGTCATTGACGTCGTGGTGCAACGAAAACGCATAACCGAGCTCATCCAGCAGCCGCCATTCGAAAGAGCGCAGCAGCGGCTCCAGCGGGCGACCGGCGGCCAGGGCCTGCAAGGTCAGGGTGTAGTGCTCGAACAGCGCCGGGAAAGGCGCTTCGGCGGGCAGCAGGCGCATGAGCAGTTCGTTGAGGTACAACCCGCTGAACAGGGCATCGCCATGCAGCCAGGCGGCGATGCCGGCGCTGTCCATCCGCCCGACATTCTTCAGCTCGCCACGCCCGCGCAGCTCCAGCTCCAGCGGGACGAACGGCCGCACCAGGCTGCCACCCTTGCCACGCGCACGGCGCAACACCGCGCGCATGCGGCCCTGCGGGGTGAAGAAGTCCACCAGCGCGCTGGTTTCCTTGTAGGCACGGCTGTGCAGCACGTAGGCTGGCTGGCCGACAGGTTGTTCCATAAACGCTCTCTAAAAGCCCCAGACAACTGTGGGAGCGGGTTTACCCGCGAATGCGATGGTGAACCCACTGACGCATTCGCGGGTAAACCCGCTCCCACAGAGTAACCTGAGCCGTCAGGCGAATTTAAAGGTCGCCGTAGCCCAGCGAACGCAGGGCGCGCTCGTCGTCGGACCAGCCGCCTTTCACCTTGACCCACAGGTTGAGCATGACCTTGGAGTCGAACAGCACTTCCATGTCCTTGCGCGCCTCGGAGCCGATGCGCTTGATGCGCTCGCCCTTGTCGCCAATGATGATCTTTTTCTGGCCGTCGCGCTCGACCAGGATCAGCGCGTGAATGTGCAGCACGTGGCCCTGCTGCTTGAATTCTTCAATTTCCACGGTGATCTGGTACGGCAATTCCGCACCCAGCTGACGCATGATCTTCTCGCGCACCAGTTCGGCGGCCAGGAAGCGGCTGCTGCGGTCAGTGATCTGGTCTTCCGGGAAAAAGTGATCGTTCTCGGGCAGGTGCTTGGCGATCTGTGCTTCCAGCGCCTGGAGGTTGTGCCCCTGCTGTGCGGAGATCGGCATCACTTCGGCGTTCGGCAACTGCTCCTGCAGCCATTGCAAGTGCGGGATCAGTTCGGCCTTCTCTTCCATGCGATCGGTCTTGTTGACCGCGATGATCAGTGGGCCGGTCACGTACTGCACGCGCTCCAGTACCAATTGGTCCTCGTCGGTCCACTTGGTGCGGTCGACCACGAAGATCACCACGTCGACGTCCTTCAGGGCCGCCGAGGCGTTGCGGTTCATGTAGCGGTTCAAGGCCTTGTCGTTGGCCTTGTGCATACCGGGGGTATCGACGTAAATCGCCTGCACGTCACCCTCGGTCTTGATGCCGAGCATGTTGTGGCGGGTGGTCTGCGGCTTGCGCGAGGTGATCGCCAGCTTCTGGCCAAGGATGTGGTTGAGCAGGGTCGACTTGCCCACGTTGGGGCGGCCGACAATGGCCACGTAGCCGCAGCGGGTCGGGTTGCTATCAGTCATTGCCATTCTCCACGCCCAGGGCGATCAGTGCAGACGCGGCGGCGACTTGCTCGGCGATACGCCGGCTAACGCCCTGACCACGGCTCTTGTTGTTCAGCAGCACCACTTCGCATTCGACGAAGAAGGTCCGGCAGTGCGGTTCGCCCTGGATATCCACCACTTCGTAACGCGGCAGCTCACAGCTGCGCGACTGCAGGAACTCCTGCAGGCGGGTCTTCGGGTCCTTGTTGGTATCGACCAGGGTCAGGCCTTCGAACTCATCGGCCAGCCAGGCCAGCACGCGCTCCCGGGCCGTTTCCATGTCGGCGTCCAGGTAGATGGCACCAATCAGCGCCTCCAGGGCGTCGGCCAGAATCGACTCGCGGCGGAAGCCACCGCTCTTGAGCTCACCCGAACCCAGGCGCAGGTGATCGCCCAGGTCGAAACCACGGGCCAGGCGGGCCAGGGTCTCACCCTTGACCAGGCGAGCGCGCAGACGCGACAGCTGGCCTTCGCGGGCCTGCGGGAAGCGCTCGAACAGCGCTTCGCCGGCGACGAAGTTGAGAATGGCATCACCGAGAAACTCCAGGCGCTCGTTGTTGCGCCCGGCGTAGCTGCGATGGGTCAGTGCCAGGAGCATCTGGTCCTGGTTCTTGAAGGTATAACCGAGCTTTCGCTCCAGACGGGCAAGGGGAGCACTCATGCAGCCACCCGTTCGTTGTTCAACGCGTTGTTCAAATCAACATCCTGAAAGACTGTTTGGCTGTGGCCCGTAGCGACGTGCGACGAATCTCCCTATCCCTGAGAACACAGCCTATGTCAGAAATGCATTCGGCGCTGCCTGCTGGCCAGCGCCGATGGGTATCAATGGATCAGACCGACCCGCGACAGGTTGGGCAGGTGGCTGAGCTTGGGCTCTGGCCAGCTCATCCACACCGCGAAGGCCTTGCCGACGATGTTCCGGTCCGGAACCATGCCGTGCAGTTCCTTCGGAATGTTCGGGTCATCCCAGTAACGGCTGTCGTTGGAGTTGTCGCGGTTGTCGCCCATCATGAAGTAATGGCCTGCCGGCACGGTCCATTGCTGGTCTGGCGGCATGCGGTAACGGCTCATTTCCTTGCGGATCAGGTGTTCGGCCTCGCCGAGCTTTTCCTTGTACAGCTCGGCGCTGCCCAGGGTGCCCGGCTCGGTGCCCACCAGTTGTTCGGCAATCGGCTGGCCATTGACGAACAACCGCTTGTCACTGGTGTAGCGGACCACGTCGCCTGGCAGGCCGACCACACGCTTGATGTAGTTGACGTTCGGGTCGCTCGGGTAGCGGAACACCATCACATCACCGCGTTGCGGATCACCCACCTCGATGACCTTCTTGTCGATCACAGGCAGGCGAATGCCGTACGAGAACTTGTTCACCAGGATGAAGTCGCCCACTTCCAAGGTCGGTTTCATCGACCCCGAAGGGATCTGGAACGGCTCGACCAGGAACGAACGCAGCACCAGCACGATGAACAGCACCGGGAAGAACGACTTGCCGTACTCGACCAGTAACGGCTCCTTGCCCAAGCGCTCGACCACCGCCATCTCGGGCTGGCTGACGCTGCCCTGGTAGTTGGCGATTGCCGCACGCCGGCGCGGGGCCAGGAACAGCAGGTCGATCAAGCCCAGCAGGCCGCAGACGAAGACGGCGATGACTAGCAACAGCGGGAAATTTAGCGACATAGGACCTAGCTATCCAACCTGAGCACGGCGAGGAAGGCTTCCTGTGGAATCTCCACGTTACCCACCTGTTTCATGCGTTTCTTACCGGCCTTCTGCTTCTCCAGCAGTTTTTTCTTACGGCTGACGTCACCGCCGTAGCACTTGGCCAGTACGTTCTTTCTGAGCGCCTTGACGGTAGTCCGCGCGATGATCTGGCCGCCGATAGCTGCCTGGATCGCCACGTCGAACATCTGCCGAGGGATCAGTTCCTTCATCTTCTCGGTCAACGCACGGCCCTTGTAGGCCGCGTTGTCGCGGTGCACGATCAATGCCAGGGCATCGACCTTGTCGCCGTTGATCAGTACGTCCAGCTTGACCAGATTGGCCGACTGGTAGCGATCGAAATGATAGTCCAGCGAAGCATAGCCGCGGCTGGTGGACTTGAGGCGGTCGAAGAAGTCCAGCACCACTTCGTTCATCGGCAGATCGTAGCGCACCTGCACCTGGCTGCCGAGGAACTGCATGTCGCGCTGCACGCCACGCTTCTCGATGCACAGGGTGATGACGTTGCCCAGGTGCTCCTGCGGCACCAGGATCGTGGCAGTGACGATCGGCTCGCGGAAGTCGGCGACCGCCGAGACGTCTGGCAGCTTCGATGGGTTATCGACGGTGATGGTCTCGCCGGTTTTCAGCTCCAGCTCGTAGATCACGCTTGGCGCAGTGGTGATCAGGTCCAGGTCGTATTCGCGCTCCAGGCGCTCCTGGATGATCTCCATGTGCAGCATGCCGAGGAAGCCGCAACGGAAGCCGAAGCCCAGAGCATCGGAGCTTTCCGGCATGTATTGCAGCGACGAGTCGTTCAGGGTCAGCTTCTGCAACGCATCGCGGAAGTCCTCGAAGTCGTCGGAACTGACCGGGAACAGGCCGGCGTATACCTGCGGCTGGATCTTCTTGAAGCCTGGCAGCACTTCGACCTCAGGGGTCGAGGACAGGGTCAGGGTGTCACCGACCGGGGCACCGTGGATGTCCTTGATGCTGGCGATGATGAAGCCCACTTCACCGGCCTTCAGGTCGGCGGTCTGGGTGTGTTTCGGAGTGAACACGCCCACGCTGTCGACCAGGTGCACCTTGCCGGTGGACTTGACCAGAATCTTGTCACCTTTCTTGACGCGGCCGTGGCGCACGCGCACCAGCGAGACCACGCCCAGGTAGTTGTCGAACCAGGAGTCGATGATCAGCGCCTGCAGCGGCGCTTCGATATCGCCTTCCGGCGCGGGGATGGTCTGCACCAGGCGCTCGAGCACCTCGTCCACGCCCATGCCGCTCTTGGCACTGCAGGCCACGGCGTCGGTGGCGTCGATGCCGATGATCTTCTCGATCTCGTCCTTGACGCGATCCGGGTCGGCCTGGGGCAGGTCCATCTTGTTCAGTACCGGCATGACCTCCAGGCCCTGCTCGATGGCGGTGTAGCAGTTGGCCACGGACTGGGCCTCGACGCCCTGCCCGGCATCCACCACCAGCAGCGCGCCTTCACAGGCTGCCAGCGAACGCGAGACTTCGTAGGTGAAGTCGACGTGGCCGGGAGTATCGATGAAGTTCAGCTGGTAGACCTTGCCGTCCTGCGCCTTGTAGTTGAGCGTGACGCTGTGGGCCTTGATGGTGATACCGCGCTCACGCTCCAGGTCCATGGAATCGAGCACCTGGGCTTCCATCTCGCGTGCCGACAGGCCACCGCACATCTGGATGAAACGGTCGGCCAGCGTCGACTTGCCATGGTCGATGTGGGCGATGATGGAGAAATTGCGGATATGACTCAAATCACTCACGGGTCAACACTCGAAAAGGCTGCGAGCCGGACGCCCGCCGAAAAATAGCCGGGAATTGTACCTTAAGCTGCCGGGATATGGGAGATTCCTCTATCGGGCTGTACACAGCATTCGCCTTTGCAATTGTGAATTTTCATGAAAAAGGGCAGCCGAAGCTGCCCTTTTCTGTTGCGAAGCCGCTTATTCAGCCAGCTTGAAGGTAATGAAACTGGCACGGCCCTGACGCAGCACGCGCATCGACACCGAACGGTTTTTCGGCAGTTCCTTGGCGATTTCGGTGAATTCCTTGGCCGAACCGATAGCCTGGTTGTTCAGGTGGCTGATGACGTCACCCGGCCGCAGGCCGATCATCGCGGCTGGGCCATCCTGGACTTCCTTGATGACCACACCACCCTTGAGTTCCAGGGCTTTCTTCTGCTCGGCGGTCAGATCGGCCACCGAGACGCCCAGGCGGTTGCTGCTGCGCTCAGCGCTGCCTTCGACGCCGGTAGCAATGTCGGCATCATCGTCCGGCAGTGCGCCGACGCTGATGTCGAGGTTCTGGCGCTTGCCGTTGCGAATGATTTCCAGCTTGGCCTTTTCGCCATCCTTGAGGCTGCCGACCAGGTGCGGCAGGTCGGCCGACATGATGATCGGCTGACCGTTCATGCTCAGAATCACGTCACCTACCTGCAGGCCACCCTTGGCGGCCGGGCCGTTCTCCAGCACCTGGGCCACCAGGGCGCCGGCCGGTTTGTCCAGGCCGAACGATTCAGCCAGGTCCTTGTTGACCTCCTGGATCACCACGCCCAGCCAGCCGCGGCTGACCTTGCCGTCTTTCTTCAGCTGGTTGGAGACATCGATCGCCACGTCGATCGGGATGGCGAACGACAGGCCCATGAAACCGCCGGAACGGGTGAAAATCTGCGAGTTGATACCCACCACTTCACCGTTCATGTTGAACAGCGGGCCACCGGAGTTGCCTGGGTTGATGGCCACGTCGGTCTGGATGAACGGCACGTAGGTGTCGTTGGGCAGGGTACGGCCCTTGGCACTGACAATACCTTTGGTCACCGAATGGTCGAAGCCGAACGGCGAACCGATGGCCAGCACCCACTCACCCACCTTGAGCTTCTCGGAATCACCCAGCTTGACGGTCGGCAGGTTCTTGCCATCGACCTTGAGCAGGGCCACGTCGGTGCGTGGGTCGGTGCCGACCAGCTTGGCCTGCAGCTCGCTGCGGTCCGACAGGCGGACGATGATCTCGTCGGCATCGGCCACCACGTGGTTGTTGGTCAGCACATAGCCATCACTGGAAATAATGAAGCCCGACCCCAACGACTGGGCCTCGCGCTGGCGGTCGCCGCGCGGCGAACGCGGCTGCTGCGGCATGTTGCGCTCGAAGAACTCGCGGAACATCGGCGGCAGGCCTTCCAGGTCGGGCATCTGCCCGGCAGCCATGCGGCGATCCGGCAGCTTCTGTTTGGTACTGATGTTGACCACGGCTGGCGAGGCCTGCTCGACCAGGGTAGTGAAGTCCGGCAGGCCTTCCTCGGCCTGGGCGCTGAGCACCTGGCCGAGCATCAGCACGGCGGCGAACATCGATAGGTAGGATTTCAAGCGTGGTATTGACATACGGCTCCCGTCACAACGAGCGGTAGTTTAGAAAGGCCCCTGCACAAAGCAGGAAAGGCCAGGCTCCAAGAAGCCTGACCTATAGAAAATTTGCCGATGGATTGCAAATGACAATGCTTTAATTTCATTTCAGCAGCAGGCCCGCGTGCCTTGGCATGGCCCACACGTCAGGCCCGCAAAAGCGCGCCATTACTGGCGCGCCTGGCCATCCTGAGGGCGCATCGACAGCGCCACACGCTCTGCGGTACCCAGCGGAATTTCGCCGACCACAGTGACCATCACCTTGCCCTTGGGCGTGTTCAGCCGCCGGGAAACCGCCGACGTCGGGCCAAGCTGGGTACGCATGTCGGTCCCGCCCTCATCCGTCACCGGTTCGAGGAATACCGAGAAGCGTGCCAGGCCATCGTCGTACATCAGGCTGCTGACCGTGCTGTCACGCTTCGGATCGCGGCGTACCGAGCTGTTGACCAGTTCGAAACCTGGCGGCAGCCAGTCCGAACGCCAGCCGGCGACTGTGTCATTACCGGCAGCAGCCACATGCTGCACCGGCTTGCACGCAGCACTGGCACGCAGGTCGTCATCGCTGGGCACTTCAGTATCGAGGCGGGTCATCTGGAAGCGCTCCAGCAACTGCCCCTTGTCGTTGATCATCAACGAGCGTAGCGGCAGGCCGGTGGTACGATCCAGGTGCAATTCGAAGGCATAACGGTGCTGGTCGCGCGGGGTGAGCGTCACGATCACGGCATCGCGCCCGGCGACCCGTGACCTGCCCGCCACGCTCAAGTCATACCAACCCATCAGTTTCAGCGGATCAAGCACACGCTGTGCGGCGTCCGGAGGTATCGTCACACCACTGACCAAGGCCCCACTGACGCACTCTACCTTGCCATCCACACGCACGATTTCCTGGGCGGCATCATCGAGCTGCAACAGCCGCTCGCTGACCTTGCCGTCGTCGACCCTGTGCCAGATCTCGTGGGAAGAGAAACTGCCGTTACGTTCGTAGACAAAAGAGCCTTGGTAGCTCTGATTTTTCTCGGCCTGTGCCAGCTTGCTCAGCCACTCGCTCGCCTCTGGCGAGGAATTGGCCGCCAATGCTGGCACCGTCATGCAGCTGCCAATCAGCAGCGACAGGAGAGGTAGCGCGCGCATGATCCTCCTTACTTAACGGTTTTCCAGGCTGGCGGCGCGGGCATACGGCAATGCGGTTTCAGTGCCCTTGAGCGCAGATTCCTGGGCATGCTGGCGCAGGTAGCCTGGAAGACGCTGATCCCAGCCGGCCTGGTTCTGCAGCACGCCGTTGGCCATCGGCCCGGTCGGTTGCTCACTGCTCTCACTATAGCCTGCCAAAACGGCTGGGCCTTGGGCTTGTGGCACACTCAGGCCCTGCTGGGCTGATTGCTGTGCAGCCAGCTCGGCGCCAGTGATCTCGTCCTGGTTGTACATGCGCACACCGGCCAGCACGGCTACGGTGACCGAGGCAGCTACCGCCAGACGGCCAATGCTGCGCCATGGGCCCTTCTTGACCTTGGCCGGCACGGCCTCGTCAGCCAGCGCGGCAGACACCGCCGAGGCGATATCCAGATTAGGCAGCAGCAGCTCCTTGTGCATCGCTGCGCGAGCAACCTGGTAACGCGACCAGGTGGCACGGGTTTCAGCATCGTCTACGGCGTTCAACACACGACGCAGTTCAAGCTCGTCCGCTTCGTTATCCATCACCGCGGACAGCGATTCCTGCAAAGCTTCACGACTCATGGCGGTTCCTCTCTTGGCTGTCGCCGCTGTCTCAGGTTTCCTGCAGCAAAGGTTGCAGGGCTTTGTCTATGGCCTCCCGAGCGCGGAAGATTCGAGAGCGCACGGTACCCACCGGACATTGCATGACACTGGCAATGTCTTCGTAACTCAGCCCGTCGAACTCACGCAGGGTCAGCGCCGTGCGCAGGTCTTCAGGCAGTTGCTGGATGGTGCGATGGACAGTGCCTTCGATTTCATCCCGCAACAACGAGCGCTCTGGGGACTCTAGATCCTTGAGACCATGATCGCCGTCGTAAAACTCCGCGTCCTCGGAGCTCACATCACTGTCTGGCGGCCGTCTTCCACGGGACACCAGGTAGTTCTTCGCCGTGTTGATGGCGATGCGGTACAGCCACGTATAGAACGCACTGTCTCCGCGGAAGTTGCCAAGCGCACGGTAGGCCTTGATGAAGGCTTCCTGTGCTACATCCTGGGCCTCGTGGGTGTCGTGAACGAACCGCACGATCAACCCGAGAATCTTGTGCTGATACTTCAGCACCAACAGATCGAACGCTCGCCTGTCGCCGCGCTGAACGCGCTCGACAAGCTGCTGATCCTCTTCCTGGGTTAGCATGAACACTCCTCAGTGAACTCGAAGGAGCGTTGCAACAGCCATCGTTCAGGCTTGCAACCATAGACTCGGGCTTTGCGCAAAAGTTCTCCCCTCCAAGCAAGTTTCCTGCAGCCCTTGGTCGGCTTGCACGAAAGACGCGGCGCGGTCACGGCCGGCTACGTCGATAATCAGGTTTCGAGTACGCAGGGACAGCCCGGACAGGCCTGCCGCCCTGCGTCGCCGCGGCAAGTTGTGGCGCGTGGGCAGCCTTCATAGGATTTCCGGCTGTGTCGGAAAGTTCCCACAAAGGTTGTCGCGACCAAGCAGGTGGCATGGAAATTGGCCACCCGGGGCTGCTATAAAGGCAACCCGGCCAGCTTTAACGATAGTTTCACAATGCCATCGGCGCGTGACTATTGTGCCGCGCCCCTTCCAAAGAATACTAGTGTCCTGACATGAGCCAACAATTCCAACATGATGTCCTGGTGATCGGCAGCGGTGCCGCCGGTCTCAGCCTGGCACTGAACCTCCCCAGTCACCTGCGAATCGCCGTGCTCAGCAAGGGCGACCTTGCCAATGGCTCGACCTTCTGGGCCCAGGGCGGTGTCGCGGCGGTGCTGGACAACACCGATACCGTGCAATCGCATGTCGAGGACACCCTCAATGCTGGCGGTGGCCTTTGCCATGAAGAGGCAGTGCGCTTTACCGTCGAGCACAGCCGCGAAGCCATCGAGTGGCTGATCGAGCAAGGCGTGCCCTTTACCCGCGACGAGCACTACAGCGTCGACGACGGCGGCTTCGAGTTCCACCTGACCCGCGAGGGCGGCCATAGTCACCGGCGCATCATCCACGCCGCCGACGCCACCGGTGCAGCCATCTTCACCACGCTGCTGGAGCAGGCCCGCCAACGCCCGAACATCCAGTTGCTTGAGCAACGCGTGGCGGTCGACCTGATCACCGAACGCCGCCTCGGCCTGCCCGGCGAGCGCTGCCTGGGTGCCTACGTGCTCGACCGCAACACCGGCGAGGTGGACACCTTCGGCGCACGCTTCACCGTGCTGGCCACTGGCGGCGCGGCCAAGGTCTACCTGTATACCAGCAACCCCGATGGTGCCTGCGGCGACGGCATCGCCATGGCCTGGCGGGCCGGCTGCCGGGTGGCGAACCTGGAGTTCAACCAGTTCCACCCGACTTGCCTGTACCACCCACAGGCCAAGAGCTTTTTGATCACCGAAGCCCTGCGCGGCGAAGGTGCCCTGCTGCGCTTGCCCAATGGTGAGCGTTTCATGCCGCGCTTCGACCCGCGCGAAGAGCTGGCCCCGCGCGACATCGTGGCCCGCGCCATCGACCATGAAATGAAGCGCCTGGGCGTGGACTGCGTGTACCTGGACATCACCCACAAGCCGGCCGACTTCATCAAGAGCCACTTCCCCACCGTGTATGAGCGCTGCCTGGCGTTTGGCATCGACATCACCCGCCAGCCGATCCCGGTGGTACCGGCGGCGCACTATACCTGCGGCGGTGTGATGGTCGACGACCGCGGTCACACAGACGTGCCGGGCCTGTACGCCATTGGCGAAACCAGCTTCACCGGCCTGCACGGCGCCAACCGCATGGCCAGCAACTCGCTGCTGGAATGCTTCGTCTATGGCCGTGCCGCCGCGGCCGACATCCAGGCGCACCTGGATGAAGTGGCAATGCCCAAGGCCCTGCCCGGCTGGGATGCCAGCCAGGTCACCGACTCGGACGAGGACGTGATAATTGCGCACAACTGGGACGAACTGCGGCGTTTCATGTGGGACTACGTCGGCATCGTGCGCACCAGCAAGCGCCTGCAGCGAGCACAGCACCGTATTCGCCTGCTGCTGGACGAAATCGATGAGTTCTACAGCAACTACAAGGTCAGCCGCGACCTGATCGAATTGCGCAACCTGGCGCAGGTAGCCGAGTTGATGATCCTGTCAGCCATGCAGCGCAAGGAAAGTCGCGGGCTGCATTACACCCTGGATTACCCCGGGATGCTGGACGAGGCCAAGGACACCATTCTTAGTCCTCTCTGAAAGTTGTAGCGCCTGCGAGATCGAGCGCCGCCCGCGCGGCGCTTCGCGGGACAAGCCCGCTCCCACATTTGTTGCAACGTGCCCATGCCTGTGGGAGAGGCGTTGTCAGCCTGGGGGGCATGGCTTGGGGCAGGTGATGCGGCAGCAATGCCAACTCAGAAATCCAGTCAACCCACCAAGGCTGGCAACCATGGCCTGACAGGTTCGGCACGTTGCAACAAATGTGGGAGCGGGCTTGCCCCGCGAAGCGCCGCGCGGGCGGCGCTCGATCTCGCAGGCGCTGAAGCTGCCACGACGAACACCTGTCAGCCCTGACTCGCCCCCACCCCTGCCCACCTGCGCCGGCTGAACTTCAACCGCACCCGCAAGCGCCGGTGCTCATCAGCCCCCAGCGCATCCAGTGGCACGCATTGGCTCTCCCCCAACCAGCGCCCCGCCCGCACAAAGCGCAACACCACCAGCCCCGGCAATGCCACACTGTCCCGACACAAGCGAACCGGCTGCCAGCCACGGGCACGGCTGAATACCTGCCAGCCGCGCACATCACGGCGCAGGCCAACGACGGCATGTTCATGCGTCAGCAAAATACGTCGGGGAATGACCCAGCCAGCGTGGGCAATACAGGCGGCGACAGCAGCAAGGGCCAACCACCCGGGCAGCGGGCTCACCCATACGGCAAACCACGCCAGTACCTGGCACCCCAGGTAGGCCGCTAGCAGCAGGCGCGAACCTTGCCAGCGGCACTCGAAGCACTCACTTGGGCTGGACACGATCCAGGATGATGCGGACCATGCGCTGCAGCTCCGGGTCTTCGGACTCGGTGCGCTCCATGAACCAGCCGAACATGTCCTGATCTTCGCAGCTCAACAGACGCACGTAGAGTTCGCGGTCGGTCTCGTTGAGCGTGGGGTAGACTTCCTGGGTGAAAGGCACCAGCAGTACGTCCAGTTCCAGCATGCCGCGGCGGCTGTGCCAGAAAAGCCGGTTGAGTTCAGTTTGTTCGACCATGGGGCCCTCCTCGAATGGCCCGTCAGTATACAGCCAGGCGAGCGAAGCGACACCGGGCGTTGGTCTAGTCACCTACCTATTTTGTTACCGGCGTTCTATGATGGCCGCCAGTCTTTAGCCACCGCGATGACCCATGGCCGATTCCGTTTTCTTCTGCCCCCTGTCCCACGAGGGCATCCTCGCTGTCCGCGGCTCCGATGCAGGCAAGTTCCTGCAAGGCCAGCTGACCTGCAACATCAACTACCTAAGCCTGGAACACGCCAGCCTCGGCGCCCGCTGCATGGTCAAGGGACGCATGCAGTCGAGTTTCCGCATCCTGCCAGAGGGCAACGGCTACCTGCTGGCAATGGCCAGCGAGCTGCTCGACGCCCAACTGGCCGACCTCAAGAAGTACGCCGTGTTCTCCAAGGCCACGCTGACCGATGAAAGCGCTGCCTGGGCACGCTTCGGCCTGCACGGCGGCGATGCGGCGCTACAGGCGCTGGGGCTCGATGTGCCACCAGCAGCCGGCAGCACCGCACGCCACGACGGCTTGATCGCCATTGCCGTGTCCGCTGGCCGCGTAGAGCTGTGGGCCCCGGCGGACAGCGCCGCAAGCGTTCGCCAGGCGCTGGCTGCGGCATTGCCCGAAGGTAGCCTCAACGACTGGCTGCTGGGGCAGATTCGCGCCGGTATCGGTCAGGTCATGGGGCCAACCCGCGAGCTGTTCATCCCGCAGATGATCAACCTGCAGGCCGTCGACGGCGTCAGCTTCAAGAAAGGCTGCTACACCGGCCAGGAAATCGTTGCCCGCATGCAGTACCTGGGCAAGCTCAAGCGCCGCCAGTACCGCCTGGCACTGGACCAGCAGGCCATTCCGGCCCCGGGCGCCGAGATCTTCTCGCCCACTCATGGTTCGTCGGTCGGTGAGGTGGTCATTGCTGCCAGCAGCGGCACGGGCTGCGAACTGCTCGCGGTGCTCAGCGCCGAAGCGGTGGAGGACGACAACCTGCACCTGGGCAGCCTCGAAGGCCCGCGCCTGCAAGTGCTGACCCTGCCCTACGAACTGGACCGCGACCGGGAAATCCAGCGCTGACCAGCCTGCCCCGCCTACGTGGCGGGGCCGCACCACCGACTGCGGTAGACACGCCCATGAACAAGCTGGCCGAGATGGTTCAAGCACAGTTGCTCAATGCCATCGAAAAGGATGACCTGGTCCTGCCGACCCTGCCCGAGGTTGCCTTGAGCATCCGCGAGGCAGCGGAAGACAGCGAGATCAGCGTAGCGGCCCTGAGCAAGGTGATCGGTCGCGATGCGGCCCTTTCTGCGCGCCTGATCAAGGTTGTCAACAGCCCGCTGCTGCGCGCGGCGGTCGAGGTCACCGACCTGCACACCGCCATTACGCGGCTGGGCATCAACTACAGCTGCAACCTGGCCATTGGCCTGGTTATCGAGCAGATTTTCCACGCCCGCGCGCCGGCAGTAGAGCAAAAGCTACGCGATATCTGGGCCAACAGCCTGGAAGTGGCGGGCATCAGCTACGAAATCTGCCACCGCTACACGCAACTCAAGCCCGACCAGGCCACCCTCGGGGGGCTGGTCCACCAGATTGGCGCGCTGCCGGTACTGATCTATGCCGAAGAGCACAACGAACTGCTGTCCGACCCGGTGTGCCTGCATTATGTGATCGAACAGATCCAGCCGGTGCTGGGCAACAAGATCCTCAAGGCCTGGGAGTTTCCGGAGCAACTGGTCAACCTGCCGAGCCAGGTGCAGGACCTGGACCGACAGACCGACAAGATCGACTACATCGACATCGTGCAGATCGCCCGCTGTATCAGCCAGCGCGGACGCCACCGACCGCTGGCGGCACTGCCGGCGTACCGCCACCTTGGCCTGCCCTACGGCACCGAGCTGGAAGTGGATGAACTGATCGAGGCGCGGAGCATGTTGCGCTGACCGGTGTCAGCCTGTTCGGCCTTCTTCGCGGGTAAAACCGCTCCCACAGGGACCGCGCCGCTGCTGAAGGCTGCGCCATATTTGTGGGAGCGGGTTTACCCGCGAAAGGGCCGACACAGGCAACACATCAATCCGCGATAAAACTCACCCGCACCCGCAACCCGCCCTTCGCACCGTCATGCAGGCTCACCTGCGCCAGATGCGCCCGGCAGATCTCGCCAACGATTGCCAACCCAAGCCCGCTGCCCTGCGCACTGCGCCGGTAGAAGCGCTCGAACACCCGCTCACGCTCGGCCTCGGGAATCCCCGGCCCGTCGTCTTCCACTTCCAGCACCGCCGGCGCCACCACCCGCAAGATCACGTTGCCACCCGCTGGCGTATGGGCCAGGGCATTGTCCACCAGGTTGCTCAACAGCTCGTTGAGCAGCGTTGGTTCCCCCTTCAGCCACACCGGCGCCTCGGCCTCCAGGGCCAGCGCCACCCCGCGTTTGTGCGCCAGCGGTGCCATGGCCATGCCCAGCTCGCGAGCCAACTGGCTCAAATCCAGGCGCTGCGCGCCGCCTTCGGCAATCGCCCGCGCACCGTTCTCGACCCGCGCCAGCGACAGCAACTGGTTGGCCAGATGAGTCAGCCGATCGGTGCCCTGGGCCGCGGACTCCAGCGTCTGCCGCCACTCCTGCGGCTCGGCCGAACGCAAGCCCAGCTCGACCCGCGCCTTCAGCGCGGCCAGCGGCGTACGCAACTCGTGGGCGGCGTCGGCGATGAACTGCGCCTGGCGTTCGAACTGGCCGCGCAAACGCTCGGTGAAGTGGTTCAAAGCCCGCACCAGCGGGCTCAGCTCACGCTGCACCTGTACCACCGGCAAGGCCCGCAGGTCGTCCGGCTGGCGCTCTTCCACCGCCGTGCGCAGGCGCTCCAGCGGCCGCAACGCGGCACTCACGGCAAACCACACCATCACCAGCGCACCCAGCGCCAGCATCCCCAGGCGCAGCAGGGTGTCAGCCATCAAGCCACGGGCCATGCGCACCCGCGCTTCCTCGGTTTCGGCTACGCGGATTTCCGCCATGCCGTTCATGTTCGGCTCGCTCACGGGTTTGAGCAGGCTGACCACGCGCACGTCCTGGCCCAGGTAGGTGGCATTGTAGAACCGCGCCAGCGCCGGGTAATCGTCAGTACGCGGCGTGCCCGGCGGGGGCGCTGGCAGGTTCTCGTAGCCGGAAATCAGCCGCTGCTGGATATCCAGCACCTGGTAGTAGATGCGCCCGGCACTGTCGTAGGCAAAGGTATCCAGGGCCACATAGGGAACATCCGCGCTCAGCGAACCGTCACGCTGGGACAAGCCGGCGGCAATGGTCCGCGCCGAGGCCAGCAGGGTCCGGTCGTAGGCGGTGTCGGCGGCCTCACGCCCGTTCCAGTAGGCGCTCAGGCCGCTGGCCAGCATCAGCACCACCAGCAGCAAGGCCAGGTTGCCGAGCAAGCGCCCGCGCAGGCTGCCGTTGTCACGCATCGCGGTGCTCGAGCAGATAGCCCAGGCCACGGAAAGTGACAATGGCCACCGGGTGGCCGTCGAGCTTCTTGCGCAGGCGGTGGATGTAGATTTCGATGGCGTCGGGGCTTGCCTCTTCGTCCAGGCCGAACACCTGGGCGGCCAGCTGCTCCTTGCTCATCACCCGGCCCGGTCGGGCAATCAGTGCTTCCAGCACGCTTTGCTCGCGCGAGGTCAGGGTCAGGTTATCGCCACCCAGGGTGAAGCGCCGGGTATCCAGGTCGTACACCAGCGGCCCGCAGCGCTGCTGGCGCTCACCACCGAGCACGCTGCGACGCAGCAAGGCCTTGACCCGTGCTTCCAGTTCGGTCAGCTCGAACGGCTTGGCCAGGTAGTCGTCGGCACCCAGGTTCAGGCCGTGGACCCGGTCCTTGACGTCGCTGCGCGCGGTCAGCATCAGCACCGGCAGGGTCTTGCCACGGCCACGCAGGCGCGCCAGCACCTCGAAGCCGTCCATGCGCGGCAAGCCGACATCCAGCACGGCCACGGCGTATTCCTCGCTGGCCAGGGCCAGGTCGGCGGCCACGCCATCATGCAGCACATCCACGGTCAGGCCATGGCTTTTCAAGGCCTGGGCCACGCTTTCAGCCAGTTGCAGGTGGTCTTCGACCAGCAGCACACGCATCGGATTCTCCCTGCTCAGGTGGGACGGTGGCGCGGAGTGTACCGCTGTCGGCGGGCCTGTGAAGCCCCCGTCGACAAACCTTTCACGCTGAAAGGTTAGCGAAAGGTTGGTTACCTAGCATCGCACTACGGTCGCTCTTCGCGCCGAAAAAAGCACCAGCAAGGTGCAACGAATAAGAACAATAAACGGAGCCATCAGTGATGCTGTCATCGCAGCCGCAGGCGTTCGCGCCTACCCGTTCCTTTGCCGCACGCCCCTCCGCCATCGCCAGCGCCCTGGCGCTTGCCGGTGTCGCCCCGATGAGCCAGGCCGCCTTCTTCGAAGACAGCACGGCCACCCTCGAAACCCGCAACATGTACTTCAACCGCGACTTCCGCGACGGCACCAGTGCGCAGCAATCCAAGCGCGACGAGTGGGCCCAGGGCTTCATCCTCAACTTCGAGTCTGGCTACACCGATGGCACCGTCGGCTTCGGCCTGGATGCGCTGGGCATGCTTGGCATCAAGCTCGACTCCAGCCCCGACCGCACCGACACCGGCCTGTTGCCGACCCACGATGACGGCAAGGCCGCCGATGAGTACTCCAAGCTCGGCCTGACCGGCAAGGTGAAGGTGTCGCAGACCGAACTGAAGGTCGGCACCCTGATCCCCGAACTGCCGACCCTGCAGCCCAACGATGGACGCATCCTGCCGCAAACCTTCGAAGGCGGCCTGCTCACCTCGAAGGAGGTCAAGGGCCTGACCTTTACCGGCGGCCGACTGGACAAGGCCAAGGACCGCAACGACACCAACTGGGAAGACCTGGCTCTGAACAACAAGAACGGCCGCTTCGGTGGCTCGTTCAGCGCCGACAACCTGGACCTGGCCGGCCTCGACTACCAGTTCACCGATCGCATCACCGGCAGCTACCACTTTGCCCAGCTCGACGATATCTACCGCCAGCACTTCATCGGCATGGTCGCCACCCAGCCATGGGGCCCGGGCACCTTCGGCGTCGACCTGCGCCTGGCTGTGAGTGACGACGCTGGCTCCGCCAAGGCCGGCAACATCGACAACACCACCGTCAACGGCATGCTCAGCTACGCCCTGGGCGGGCACAAGATCAGCGCCGCCTGGCAGCAACTGTCCGGCGAGAGCGCCTTCCCTTACGTCGATGGCGCCGACCCGTATCTGGTCAACTTCGTCCAGATCAACGACTTTGCCGGCGCTGACGAGCACTCCTGGCAAGCACGCTACGACTACAACTTCGCCGCACTCGGTGTGCCCGGCCTGACTTTCATGACCCGCTACATCAGCGGCGACAACGTCAGCCGCGCCGCGGGTGGCGAGGGCAAGGAATGGGAACGCGATACCGAAATGAAGTACGTGGTACAAAGCGGCCCGTTGAAAAACGTCGCCGTGCGCCTGCGCAACGCCACCTTCCGCTCCAACTTTGCCCGCGACGCGGACGAGGTGCGGTTGCTGGTGAGCTACAGCGTCGCGCTGTGGTAACCCCATAGCGGTAACCCGATAACAACAACGCCCACGGAGATAGACGATGACCTTTTCACTGCGCCGCCTCGTCCTCGCTACCGGCTGCCTGCTGTTGGCCGGCCACGCCCTCGCTGCAGAACCGAAACGCCCCGAATGCATTGCCCCCGCCTCGCCCGGCGGCGGCTTCGACCTGACCTGCAAACTGGTGCAAAGCGCCTTGGTGCAGGAAAAGATCCTTACCAAGCCGATGCGCGTCACCTACATGCCCGGCGGTGTCGGCGCAGTGGCCTACAACGCCGTGGTCGCCCAGCGCCCGGCCGATGCCGGCACCTTGGTGGCCTGGTCCAGTGGCTCGCTGCTGAACCTGGCCCAGGGCAAGTTCGGCCGCTTCGACGAGAATGCGGTGAAATGGCTGGCGGCCGTGGGCACCAGTTACGGCGCCATCGCGGTGAAAAGCGACTCGCCCTACAAGACCCTCGACGATCTGGTCGCGGCGTTGAAGAAAGACCCGAGCAAGGTAGTGATCGGCTCTGGCGGTACCGTTGGCAGCCAGGACTGGATGCAGACCGCCCTGATCGCCAAGGCCGCCGGCATCAACCCGCGTGACCTGCGCTATGTGGCGCTGGAAGGCGGCGGCGAGATCGCCACGGCGCTGCTGGGCGGGCACATCCAGGTGGGCTCGACCGATATTTCCGACTCCATGCCGCACATTCAGAGCGGCAACATGCGCATCCTCGCAGTGTTCTCGGAAAAGCGCCTGGACGAGCCCGAGATGAAAGACATTCCTACCGCCAAGGAACAGGGCTACGACATCGTCTGGCCAGTGGTACGCGGCTTCTACCTGGGGCCAAAGGTGAGCGACGAGGACTACGCCTGGTGGAAGCAGTCATTCGACAAGATGCTGGCCTCGGAAGACTTCGCCAAGCTCCGTGACCAGCGCGAGCTGTTCCCCTTCGCCATGACCGGTGCAGAGCTGGACGGCTATGTGAAGAAGCAAGTGGCTGACTACAAGGCACTGGCCAGGGAATTTGGCCTGATCCAGTAACACTGGCCGGAGTCACCACAATCCCTGTGGGAGCGGCCTTGTGCCGCGATGGGCCGCACAGCGGCCCCTGTCTCAGCCGATGCGATGCTTCAGACAGATCGCAGTGGCAGGTTTGCGGCAGGTTTGCGGCCGCTTCGCGACGCAAGGCCGCTCCCACAGGATTTGCATGTCGCTTGAGCGATCCCAACGAGGACTCTCTGATGATCCTGCAACGCATCTTCGCCTTGGCCCTGCTGGCGGTGTGCGCCGCCCTGGCCGTGATGGCCTGGCCTTACCAGGCGGCGTTTTCCTATGAACCGGTGGGCCCGCGCGCCTACCCGCTGCTGATGCTCGGCCTGCTGGGCCTGGGCCTGCTGTACCTGGTGTTTCGCCCCACGCCCATCGTGCGCAAGGACGACGAGCCGGAACTGGACCGCCAAACCCTGATCAAGATCGCCACCTGCGTCGGCCTGCTGATCGTTTTCGCCAGCACCTTCGAAGCCCTGGGCTTCATCCTCAGCGCCATCCTCGTCGGCGTACCCATGGCCCGCCTGTATGGTGGCCGCTGGCTGCATAGCGCCATCGTGGTGGCAGGCATGAGCCTGTTCCTCTACTGGCTGTTCGACCGCGTGATGGACGTGCCCCTGCCCCTTGGCCTGCTGAGCGTATTGGAGAACTGACACATGGATACCTTGAGCTACCTGGGCCAGGGCTTCGGCGTCGCCCTGTCCCCTTACAACCTGGTCACCGCCCTCACCGGCACGCTGATCGGTACCGTGGTCGGCCTGCTGCCGGGCCTGGGGCCAATCAACGGCGTGGCCTTGCTGATCCCCATCGCCTTCGCCCTCGGTCTGCCACCCGAATCGGCACTGATCCTGCTGGCGGCGGTATACCTGGGCTGCGAGTACGGTGGGCGCATCAGCTCGATTCTGCTGAACATTCCCGGCGAAGCCTCGACCGTAATGACCACCCTCGATGGCTACCCGATGGCCCGCAATGGCCTGGCTGGCGTAGCGCTTTCGCTGTCGGCCTGGAGTTCGTTCATCGGTGCATTGATCGCCACCTGCGGCATGGTGCTGTTCGCCCCGTTGCTGGCGAAATGGGCAATCGCCTTCGGCCCCGCGGAGTACTTCGTGCTGATGGTGTTCGCCATCGTCGCCCTCGGCGGCATGGCCGGCGACAAGCCGTTGAAAACCTTCATTGCCGCACTGATCGGCCTGTTCCTGTCGGCAGTCGGTATCGATGCCAATAGTGGCGTGTACCGTTTCACCGGCGACAGCGTACACCTGGCCGACGGCATCCAGTTCGTGGTGCTGGTGCTGGGCCTGTTCTCCATCAGCGAAATCCTCCTGCTGCTGGAAAAGACCCATCATGGCCATCAGGCGGTCAAAGCCACCGGGCGCATGCTGTTCAACCTCAAGGAGGCGGCCTCGGTGTTCACGGTCAATATCCGCTGCGGCCTGCTGGGTTTCATCATGGGTGTGCTGCCAGGTGCCGGTGCAACGCTGGCGAGTGCCGTGGCCTACATGACCGAGAAACGCCTGGCCGGTGACAAAGGCAAATTCGGCAAGGGCGATGCCCGTGGCCTGGCCGCCCCGGAAACCGCCATTGGCGCCTCCTGCTGTGGCGCTCTGGTACCGATGCTGACCCTGGGCGTACCCGGCTCGGGCACCACCGCAGTGATGATCGGCGCACTGACCCTGTACAACATCACCCCGGGGCCACTGCTGTTCGAACAGCAACCAGACATCGTCTGGGGCCTGATCGCCTCGTTGTTTGTCGCCAACATCATGCTGGTGATCCTCAACATCCCGATGATCCGCATCTTCACCCGCATCCTCGCCGTGCCGAACTGGGCGCTGGTGCCGGTGATCGCCATCATCACGGCGATCGGTGTGTACGCCGTGCATGCCACCACCTTCGACCTGTTCCTGATGGTCGGCATCGGCATCATGGGCTATATCCTGCGCAAGCTGGACTTCCCGCTGTCGCCGATCCTGCTCGGCTTCATCCTCGGTGGGCTGATGGAGCAGAACCTGCGCCGGGCGCTGTCGATCTCCAACGGCGAACTGGGCATCCTCTGGTCGAGCACGATCAGCATGTCGGTATGGGTGCTGACCATCTGCATGCTGACCCTGCCGCTGCTGCGCAGCTGGCGCAAACGCAGCCTGCAGCGCCGGGCGATGGCCGATGCCTGATCGCTCGTTGCCGTTGTTTGTCGCGACCGGGCTGGTCGGCCTTGCTGGCGGTTTTGCCGCCAGCAAGGTCGGCTGGCCTTTGCCGTGGATGGTCGGCTCGCTACTGGCGATCATCCTGGTACGCTGCCTGACGCGCTGGCAGCTTTCGGATATCCCCAATGGCCGCAAGTGCGGGCAGTGGATCATTGGCATCGGCATTGGCCTGCACTTCACCCCAGCGGTGATCGAGCAGGTTGCCAGCCATTTCGCACTGATCTTCTTCGGCGCGCTGTTCACTACCCTGTCCAGCGTGATCAGCGTATGGCTGCTGCGGCGCACCGGTGAGGACCGTGCCACGGCGTTCTTCGCCAGCATGCCAGGCGGTTCGGGGGAGATGGTCAACCTTGGCGCGCGCAATGGCGCGGTGCTCAGCCAGGTGGCGGCGGCGCAGAGCCTGCGCGTACTGGCGGTGGTACTGTGCGTGCCGGCGCTGTTCAAGTTCCTGCTGGGTGATGGGGTGCCGCTGAATCACACCGGCAGCGTGAACTGGGGCTGGCTGGCGTTGATTGCCCCGCTGGGCGTTGCCATCGCCTGGCTCTGGCAGCGCTTGCGCCAGCCCAACCCGTGGCTGTTCGGGCCATTGCTGGTGGCAGCCACGGTGAGCCTTGCTGGCAACCTGCAGATTGCCCTGCCCAACGGCGCCAGCCAGATCGGCCAATGGCTGATCGGCAGCAGCCTGGCCTGCCACTTCAACCGCGCATTCTTCCGCCGCGCACCGTCATTCCTTGGGCGTACCCTGGTGGCCACGGCGTTGTGCATGGCGATTGCCGGCAGTGCCGCTTGGGTACTGAGCGTGATGACCGCGCTGGATTTACGCTCGCTGACACTAGGGATGATGCCGGGCGGAATTGCCGAGATGAGCCTGACGGCAGATACCCTGCAGTTGTCGGTGCCGCTGGTGACGGCGCTGCAGGTGATGCGCTTGTTGTTCGTGCTGTTTCTGGCAGAGCCGTTGTTCCGGGTGTGGAATGCAACCTCGGAATGACTGTGACGGCCCCTTCGCGGGTAAACCCGCTCCCACAGGGACCACACAAGCCCTGAGGGTAGTGCAGTAACTGTGGGAGCGGGTTCACCCGCGAAGACGGCAACGCGGTATGTCAGGCCATTACAATGGTGGCAACGCCCAGTTGATCGGCGCCAGCCCACGCTGCTGGAGGAAACTGTTGGCCCGGCTGAAATGCCCGCACCCCAGGAACCCACGGTAAGCCGACAACGGCGATGGATGCACCGACTTCAGCACCAGGTGCTTGGTCCCGTCGATCAGCTTCTGCTTGCTCTGCGCATGCGAACCCCACAGCAGGAACACCACGTTCGGGCACTGCTCGCTGACCACCTGGATGATCCGGTCGGTGAAGAACTCCCAGCCCTTCTTGGCATGCGACGCGGCATTGGCGCGCTCCACGGTCATGGTCGTGTTGAGCAACAGCACACCCTGCTCGGCCCAGCTCTGCAGGTAGCCATGACTGGCAATCGGGATGTTCAGGTCGCGCTGCAGTTCCTTGTAGATGTTGACCAGCGACGGTGGCGTGGCCACGCCCGGCTGCACCGAGAAGCACAGGCCATGCGCCTGGCCTGGTCCGTGGTACGGGTCCTGGCCGAGGATGACCACCTTCACCTGGTCCAGCGGCGTCGAGTTCAGCGCATTGAAGATCAACGGCCCTGGCGGGTAGATCTCTTTGCCGGCGGCGTACTCGCTGCGCAGGAACTCGCGCAACTGATGCATGTAGGGCTGGTCGAATTCGGCGCGCAAGGCAGCCTTCCAGCTGGGTTCGAGTTTGATGCGATCGTCGTCAGTCATGGGGCCTTCCATAAACAATGGCGCGACACTAGGTAAGCCCTTCCCGCTTGTCAAACGATCCGACCGACGACCGGCATGTTCGGCCAGGCAAGCCATACTTGTCCGATGACTTGCGCGAGGTAGTCCATGGCCATTCATTGCGAGGTACTCACCGGCGCCGATGGCGCCCGCATCGGCATCGCCACCCTGGATGCGCCCAAGGCGCTCAATGCCCTGAACCTGCCGATGATCGAGGTATTGGGCGAACAGCTGCACGCCTGGGCTCGCGACCCAGGGATCGTCTGCGTGCTGCTGCGCGGCAACGGTGCCAAGGCCTTCTGTGCCGGCGGCGATGTGCGTGCGCTGGTGCAAGCCTGCCGCGACCACCCGGGCACCGTGCCCCCGCTGGCCGCCACCTTCTTCGCCGCCGAATACCGCCTGGACTTTGCCCTGCACACCTATCCCAAACCGCTGTTGTGCTGGGGCCACGGGCATGTGCTGGGCGGTGGCATGGGCCTGCTGCAAGGCGCCAATGTGCGCATCGTTACCCCCAGCAGTCGGTTGGCCATGCCGGAAATCAGCATCGGCCTGTACCCGGACGTGGGCGCCAGTTGGTTCCTTGCCCGCCTGCCGGGCAAGCTGGGGTTATTCCTCGCTCTGACGGGCGCGCCGATCAATGCCCACGACGCCCTTGACCTGGACCTGGCCGACCGCTTCCTGGGCGAACACCAGCAAGATGCGCTGATCGAGGAACTGCTGCAATTGAACTGGCAGGAACAGACCGCCCTGCAACTGAACAGCCTGCTCAAGGCCGAACAGCATCGCGCCTGCGCCGAGTTGCCCGAAGCCCAGTGGCTGCCGCGACGGCAGGTGATCGATCAGTTGCTTGACGTGGCCGATGCTGCCGCCGCCTGGCGCGCGCTGGAGGGGCTCAAGCACCACGACGACCCGCTGCTGGCAGATGCCGGCCAACGGTTGCATGAAGGTTGCCCGCTGACCGCCCACCTGGTGTGGGAACAAATTCGCCGGGCACGCCACCTGTCGTTGGCGCAGGTGTTCCAGATGGAATACAGCATGAGCCTGAACTGTTGCCGCCACCCGGAATTCAGCGAAGGCGTGCGTGCGCGCTTGCTGGACAAGGACAACCAGCCGCACTGGCACTGGCCTGATGTGGCGCAAGTGCCGGCGGCGGTGGTCGAGGCACATTTTGCCAAGGCGTGGGAGGGACGGCACCCGCTGGCGGATCTGGGTTAGGCGCCTGGGGCCTCGCGTTGCGAAAGGGGCGCAAAGCGCCCCCGGTTTTCAATTCATCTACCGCTGCCAGTTCCTCCCTTGCCCATGCCCGCGTCGCCCGTCCCAACGCCGGTCACCATCCCCCCGCCCGTTGGAGTGCCAACGGTCATTCTGGTAGCGCTGGCTGCCACCGCGATAATCATGACGGTCCCGGTCGCGCCCATAGTCATACCGCTGGCGGTTGCCATAGTCATAGCGTGGGTTGCCATACCACTGCTTCATCCCCGGCTGCGGATGAGACCGGTAATGAGGCGCTGGCGCCGAGCGATAGTAGTAGCGCGGCGCCGGCTGGTAGTAATAGCGCGGTTGCGGCGTTACGTAATAGCGGTCGTAGCGGTAATAACCCGGCGACACATAACGATCGGCATAGTAGTGGTCCGATCGGTAATAGCCCCCGTCCTCGTAGTACGGAACGCAGGCGGAGGTCATCAGCCCCAACAGGGCGATCAACAGAATTCGATAGGACATGGCGGCCTCCTGGACCGCTGGAGTGCCCGAACAGCGGCGCTGGCGAGCGTCGATGTGAAATGCGATCATCGACATTGAATAAGACCGTGGCGCCGAAGTGCAGTGCCATTTCTGCAACAATTTGATACAGGAGCGCGGCAGCCATGCATGACAACCAGCACTGCCCCGCCTGTGGTGCCCTCAACCAGTGCAGCCTGGCCGATCCGCGCCGGGCCACCCAGGCCTGCTGGTGCTACGGCGTGAGCATCGACCCAGCCGTGCTCCAGGCCCTGCCCGCCGAGCTGCGTGACAAAGCCTGCCTGTGTCCGCGCTGCGCCGCCGTTGAAGAACAACTCCGCTCCCCCGCTTCCCGCTGACCGTTTGCCATGCGCCTCGACCGTTTCCTCGCCAGCCTGCCCAGCCACAACCGCCAGCAAGTCCGCCTGATGCTGGCACAGCGCCGTGTGCGGGTGGATGGCCAGGTGGTCAGCGACCCGCTGGCCGAGGTGCGCGAATTCAACCGCGTAGAGCTGGACGACCAGCTGCTGCAGGCTGGCCGCCCGGCGCGCTACCTGATGCTGCACAAGCCCACTGGCTGTGTCAGCGCCACCCAGGACCCACAACACCGCACCGTGCTCGACCTGCTGCCCGCCGCGTTGCGTGAGGACCTGCACATTGCCGGGCGCCTGGACTTCAACACCACCGGCCTGATGATCCTGACCAACGATGGGCAGTGGTCACGGCGGCTTACCCAACCCGCGACCAAGCTGCCCAAGCATTACCTGGTGGAAACCGAGGACGAGATTGGCGAGCACTATGTGGCCAAGTTCCTCGAGGGTTTCTACTTCGCCTTCGAAGGCCTCACCACCCTGCCCGCCCAACTGGACATCCTCGGGCCACGCCAGGCGCGACTGGCAATCGTCGAAGGGCGATATCACCAGGTGAAGCGGATGTTCGGCCACTTCGACAACAAGGTGGTGGGGTTGCACCGCGAGAGCATGGGGGCGATACGGCTGGACCCGAGGTTGGCGCCAGGGGAATTTCGTGAGCTGACGGCAGAAGAAGTAGCCACGGTCTAGTCAGCCTGTTCCTGCCTCTTCGCGGGCACGCCCGCGAAGAGGCAGGAACAGGCCGCACGGGGTGCGTCATACGACCGCCCAGCGCCAAAAGTCACATTTTCCCCCGAACGGCACTTGCGGGATTCCCCACCCACTGCTTGAATCCAAATCGTCAGTCCGCATGTGACTACTAAGTCACGATTGCGGTCGAAGACACCTTTTGTCGGCCACCCGGGGCCTCGATGCCTTGGGGCACGGCAAATTGCCCGCCAAAAACAATACCGTCGACGCACGTGCCAAGGATCGACACAGGGCCCCCCGGTTTCTCTTCAGGCAAATGCCTACCTGTCATAAAGAACGTGCACCCTAGGTGACGCGAATACCCTTTTTGCGCCAGGAGTCGATGACATGAGGCCAGAAATCGCTGTACTTGATATCCAAGGTCAGTATCGGGTTTACACGGAGTTCTATCGCGCGGATGCGGCCGAGAAAACGATCATCCTGATCAATGGCTCGCTGGCCACCACGGCCTCGTTCGCCCAGACGGTGCGTAACCTGCACCCGCAGTTCAACGTAGTACTGTTCGACCAGCCATATGCGGGCAAATCCAAGCCGCACAATCGCCAGGAACGCCTGATCAGCAAGGAGACCGAAGCGCATATCCTCCTTGAGCTGATCGAGCACTTCCAGGCAGACCACGTGATGTCGTTCTCGTGGGGTGGCGCAAGCACGCTGCTGGCGCTGGCGCACCAGCCGCGGCACGTGAAGAAAGCGGTGGTGAGCTCCTTCTCGCCGGTAATCAACGAACCGATGCGCGACTACCTGGACCGTGGCTGCCAGTACCTGGCCGCCTGCGACCGCTATCAGGTCGGAAACCTGGTCAATGACACCATCGGAAAGCACCTGCCGTCACTGTTCAAGCGTTTCAACTACCGCCACGTCAGCAGTCTGGACAGCCACGAGTACGCACAGATGCACTTCCACATCAACGAAGTATTGCAGCATGACCTGGAACGGGCCCTGAACGGCGCGCGGAACATCGACATCCCGGTGCTGTTCATCAACGGCGAACGCGACGAGTACACCACGGTCGAGGATGCCCGGCAGTTCAGCAAGCATGTAGGCAAGAGCCAGTTCAGCGTGATCCGTGACGCGGGCCACTTCCTCGACATGGAAAACAAGGCCGCCTGCGAGGACACCCGCAGCGTCCTGCTCGGCTTCCTTAAGCCTACCGTGCGCGAGCCTCGTCAACGCTACCAGAACGTACATCAGGGGCAGCATGCATTGGCCATCTGAGCGCATCGGCGCCCTGTAGGTGATACCCGCAGCCTATGGGGTGCCGACAAGCTTTTTTATAACTCGGGCTTCTAATTCGCGGAGGGTTCTGGTAAAAAGTGCAGCGCAGATGCGGGTATAGTTTAGTGGCAAAACGAAAGCTTCCCAAGCTTTAGTTGAGGGTTCGATTCCCTCTACCCGCTCCACATCGCATTACCGCATGGCGTTCCAGTAACGTCATCGCTGTCAAAAGGAGCCTTGGCTCCTTTTTTCGTTTCTGCCCCTCCCTTTGACCTGTCCCATGGCCATTTGCCTGCCGTTCCGCTTCAATGCGTGGATGGATTCGTGAAACATTTCGAAAGGACGACGCATGTTTCTCTCCCGCTGGCTACCGGGCCTTGCCAACCTGCTGCACTACCGCCGCGAGTGGTTCCACGCCGACCTGCAGGCCGGTCTTTCGGTGGCGGCGATCCAGATCCCCATTGCCATCGCCTACGCGCAAATTGTCGGCCTACCGCCGCAGTACGGCCTGTACGCCTGTGTGCTGCCGATGATGGTCTACGCCCTGATCGGCAGCTCACGCCAGCTCATGGTCGGCCCCGACGCCGCCACCTGCGCGATGATCGCCGGCGCCGTGGCGCCGTTGGCCATGGGCGATCCGCACCGGATTGCCGAACTGTCAGTGATTGTCACCCTGCTGGTCGGGGTGATGCTGATTGCCGCCGGCGTGGCCCGGGCCGGGTTCATTGCCAGCTTCTTCTCGCGTCCGATCCTGATCGGCTATCTCAACGGCATCGGCCTTAGCCTGATCGCCGGGCAGTTGTCCAAGGTGGTGGGGTTCAAGATCGAGGGCGACGGTTTCATCCTCAGTTTGATCAACTTCCTCCAGCGCCTGGGCGAAATCCACTGGGTGACGCTGCTCATCGGCGTCGCCGCACTGGGCCTGCTGATCTGGCTGCCACGGCGCTACCCACGCCTGCCCGCGGCACTGACGGTAGTGGCGCTGTTCATGCTGCTGGTCGGCCTGTTCGGCCTCGACCGCTTCGGCGTCGCCATCCTCGGCCCGGTACCTGCCGGTATCCCGCAACTGACGTGGCCCCACAGTAACCTGGCAGAAATGAAAAGCCTGCTGCGCGATGCCCTGGGTATCGCCACCGTCAGCTTCTGCAGCGCCATGCTCACCGCACGCAGCTTTGCCGCCCGGCACGGCTACGCGATCAACGCCAACCACGAATTCGTCGCCCTGGGCGTAAGCAACCTGGCAGCCGGGGTTTCCCAGGGGTTTGCCATCAGCGGCGCCGACTCGCGCACCGCGGTCAACGACATGGTCGGTGGCAAAAGCCAGCTGGTGGGCATCATCGCCGCGCTGGTCATCGCCCTGATCCTGCTGTTGTTCACCGCGCCGATGGCGTGGATCCCGCAGGCCGCGCTGGGCGCAGTGCTGCTGATGGCCGGCTGGGGGCTGATCGATATCAAGTCGCTGAGGCACATCCGCCGCTTGAGCCGCTTCGAGTTCTGGCTGTGCCTGCTGACCACCGTTGGCGTGCTGAGCCTGGGGGTGCTGCCCGGCATCGTATTTGCCGTGACCCTGGCGATCCTGCGCCTGCTGTACAGCATCTACCAGCCCACCGACGCGGTGCTGGGCTGGCTGCCGGGCACCGAAGGCCAGGTGGACATCCGCAAACACAAGGATGCCCGTACCGTGCCAGGCCTGGTGGTGTACCGCTTCGACGACGCGATCCTGTTCTTCAACGCTGACTACTTCAAGATGCGCCTGCTCGAAGCAGTGCAGAGCCAGGACCAGCCCAAGGCCGTGCTGTTCGATGCCGAAGCGGTAACCAGCATCGACGTCAGCGGCATCGCCGCCCTGCGCGAGGTGCGCGACACCCTGGCGGCTCAGGGCATCTTCTTCGCCATCGCCCGCGCCCGCGGCACCTTCCTGCGCATGCTGGTGCGCTCGGGGATGGCACGGGAGATGGAAGACAAACTGCTGTTCGGCTCGGTGCGGGCGGGCATCCGCGCATATCGGGTGTGGCGTAACAGGAGTCGCCGTGGGCAACTGGCTGAACAAGGTTGAAGAATTGCGTCGTTGCTACTGGTTTCACAAAGCAGTTGCCTGGACACCAACCCTCGCACACCTTGCATGACATGCTAAAGTCGCCCCCGTTCCCGCTCCACCCAACGGACCCCTGCATGCCCGCACTCGACGCCCCCCTCACCCCCTGGCCAGAACTCGCCGCCCGCCACCCTTGCGACGCCCTGCTGCTGGGCAACGGCGCCAGCCGCGCGCTGTGGAAGCCGTTCGGCTACTTCTCGCTGTTCGAGGAAGCGCAACGCGCCGGTCGCAAGAAAGGCCTGGCCGTCAGCGACCAGGCATTGTTCAAGTCACTGGGTACGGAACTGTTCGAACCGGTGCTCAGCGCCCTCAACAACACCGTGCGCGTCAACGCCGCGCTGGCCATCAACTCCACCGCACCGCTGAACCGCTACTACTCGATCAAGGAAGCGCTGATCCACGCCATACGCACGGTGCACCTGCCGTGGCCACTCATGCCGGCCGCCACCCTGGCAACCCTCAACCAGGCCCTGCGCGGCTACCGCAGCGTCTACACCAGCAACTACGACCTGCTACTACCATGGGCGGTGCAACACGCCCCGCACGGCTTCGCCGAACTGTTCGACGAGCAAGGTTTCTTCGACGTGCGCCGCACCAGCGGCGAAGGCACCCGGGTGATGCACCTGCATGGCGGCCTGCACCTGCTCAAGCTGCCCGACGGCACCACCCGCCAACGCAGCGCCGACAGCGCCGAACTGCTCGATGGTTTTGCCGTGAACATCCCGGGCGAAGTGCCTCTGTTCATCAACGAAGACCGCAGCGACGAGAAACTGCGCACCATCCGCAACTCGGACTACCTGGGCTGGTGCCTGGGGCAACTGGCACGGGAAAGCCAAGGGTTATGCCTGCTCGGGCAGCACCTGGACAGCAGTGACCAGCACTTGCTCGAAGCCATCCGGCTGGCCCGGCCGGCGCATCTTTCGATTGCCATCAGGCCGTTGAGCGAGGCATCGGTGATCAACCAGAAGCAGCATTTCGTCGATCGGTTCGGGGATATGCCGGGGACAGTGCTGCATTTCTTTGATGCCTGTACGCATCCGTTGGGGCAAGCAGCGTTGGCTATTGAAGCACCGCTCACCCACAGGTGAAGTGGACCAATCGGGGGCCGCTTTGCGGCCCCGTTAACGCTATCTGCCAGGCATCAGGGCTTGCCCGCTGAACCACTCGCCCCATCAAGGCGCCGATGCGGTTGTCACCTGCACGGCCGGGCCAATTGCAACTGGCTCGGGCATCGCTACATCGCCGCCCATCTGACGGATTTGTCGAATCTGCTGAACCCTGTTCAGGTTTTCCCAGGCGACGGCATAGTGCCCCGGCGACAACTCGATCGCGCTGCGGAAAAACTGCTCAGCCACATCCAGCTTGCCTTCCACCAGGCAGACATAGCCCACATCATTGCTGGCCTCGGCACGCTTTTCGACCTGTTCGAAGGCAGATACTGCTTCTTCATAGCGCCCCATGCGAGCCAGCAGCAACCCATAGTTACGCCAGAGCGGTTTGTAGGTACCGTCGTAGCTCACACCACGCTTGTACCTGAGTTCGGCTTCGGACCATTGCCCGGCCATGTAGTAGGAATACCCCAGGCTGTTCTGCACCAACGCCGAACGTGGATCGATGAGCTCGGCCAGGCGGTAGTACGTCTGCGCCTCGGCGAAGTTGTCGGCCAGATCCGCTAGCACACCCAGGCCGTTATACGCCTTGAGCGGTGACTTGCTGTCGACCCTGAGCGCAGCCGCCCCTGTCTGGGTGTTGGCCGGGTCCTTGGCGAAGCGCTTCTGATCCACGGCAACGGCCTTCAACAGCATCGCCTTGGCTTGCTCATGTTTACGCATGGACAGATTCAGCAGGCCCATTTCGGTCAGGGCATCGGGGTTTTCAGGCGCCTTGCCCAGTACCTCGGTGAAGGCCATCTCGGCAAGCTGGTTATTGCCGCGTTCGCGGTGGATACGGCCAACCCAGACCAGGGCTTCATAACGTTCGGGTGCCAGCTCGAGGACGCGCAAGTACTGGTATAGCGCCTGGTCCAGGTCACCGGCCTGGTAAGCCATCGCCGCAACCTGCATCGCCTGGTCGGGCGAGTTGCTCTGCGACTGCACCTGGTAGAGCACCGAATTGCCACCGGAGTAGACAGAACGTACCCCATTCAAGTCTGGCCCCGTGCTCTGGCAACCCGAGAGCACGGCTATCATGGTCAACAGCAAGCTGATCCTGTTCATGTCATAGCTTCCCGAACATTCTAAGTATCCCGATGATCACCGGGCCGATGGCAACCAGAAAAAAACTTGGCCACAGACAGAAAATTAGCGGAAAAACCAGCTTTGTTCCGATCTTCGCGCCCATTTCCTCGGCGGCCTGCATACGTCGGTCACGAAACTCCTCGGCATAGATGCGCAAGGTGGCCGCTACGCTGGTGCCGAAGCGGATGCTCTGGGCCAAGAGGCTGACCAAGCCTTGAATGTCTTCCAGACCGGTGCGATCCGCCAGTTGTCTGAGCGCCTCGGTACTGGAAATGCCGGCTCGGATCTGCGCATTGACCAAGGCCAGTTCCTCGGCCAGCTCGGCCTGGCTGACCGCCATTTCTTCGGCCACCCGCTCGATCGCCTGGGGCAACGCCAGGCCCGACTCCACGCAAACCACCATCAGGTCCAGGGCATCAGGAAAGGCCGCACGTAACCGCTCCTGCCGAGCCTTTTTGCGCTTTTCGACATACACTGCCGGCAGCAGCCATCCAACGGCAGCCCCCATGAGCACCACAGCGAGGATCTTGGTCGAAGAAAGGTTGGGAACCAGTGGCAGTGTCAACAGCGAGGCACCAACCAACATCAACGGCAACAGCAAACGCACCGCCCAGTACACCTGTACCGCTGACGTCGAGCCGTAACCCGCGTGGGTCAACAGGGTTCGGGTGGTTGACACCTCCCCCTCCGTAGACGGGCCAAGGCGCCGACCGACCCGCTCCAGTAAAAGCTGGAGATTGCCTGGTGCCTCTCGACCAACTCCAACGCTGGCGTGGCCACGTTTAATCAATGCAAGACGGCGTTGCAGAGGGCTCTGCAACCCCAGCACCAGTAACGTCACAGTGACCACCGCAATGACCGTGCTCACCCCGATTGCACCGACGACCAGCAGGCGAGTCAGGGCCTCATTGTCCGTGACCTGACTCAACAAACCGAGCAAATAGTCCATGACCGACGCCCCCATGCGAGAACTGCCTAAACCTGGATACGAATGATTTTACGAATCCAGAAAATCCCCACCAACATGGAGCCAAAAGCCCCCATGATCAGCTTTTGCCCAACGGGGTCCTTGACCAGCAACGTCAAGTACGCAGGGTTCATGACAACGATCGCTGCGGCCAATACGAAGGGAATGGCTATCAGCACCCAGGCTGACATTCGCCCCTCGGCCGACATTGTCTTGACTTTGCGCTGAAAGCGGAAACGCCCGCGGATCAGGTTGCTCAGACGCTCCAGCACTTCCGTCAGGTTGCCGCCAGTCTCGCGGTGAATGAGGATCGAGGTCACCAGCATCATCACCGTCATGCTTGGCATCCGCTCCAGAAGGCCAAGCATGGCCCTGCGCACATCATTACCGTAGTTGATATCGGCGAAAGTCAGACCGAATTCATGCGCCACCGGTCCCTTGTGTTCATCTGCCACCAAACGCAGGGTTTCATTGAAGGGGTGCCCAGCGCGCAACGCCCGACACATGGCTTCCAGCGCATCCGGCAAACCCTCCTCGAACTTGACGAAACGCCTGCCACGGTCATGGGAGATTTTCAGCAGCGGTAGCCAAAACGCCACGAATGCTGCCGCCAGCGCCAACCACCAGTATGGAAAGAACAGCCAGGCCAGCATTCCGGCAGCCGCTGCCAGCACGAACCCCAGCAGCAGTACCCGATAGGCCCGATAATCATGCCCGGCCTGCTCGATCAGTTGCGTCAGCGTCGCCATGAAGGGCAATTGTTCGAGCCGCGCCTCCAGCGGCGACAAACGCGTCAGGTATTTCTGCCGCAGCACGGTCTGCATGTTCGGCAAATGACTTGCACGCTCCAGGAGCACAAGTCGGCTGCGGATACGTTTGCGTACCTTGCCCGCCTCGCCGAACACTGGCACCACCAACCCTTGGCTAAGGAGAAAAACGGCAACGAACACCATGCCAAGAAATATCAGGATATATTCACCGGGTATCTGGCTCATGGTTGACGAGCCTCCATCCATTCAGGCCTGAACATCGTCAGCGGCAATTCGATCCCGCGCTTGGCCAAAGCATCGCGAAAGGCCGGGACCATGCCACTTGGCCGGAAGTCGCCAAGCACCTGGCCTTGCTCGCCCACACCATTGCGGACAAAAGAGAAGATCTCGGTCATGGTGATGATCTCGCCTTCCATGCCGTTGATCTCCTGCACACTGACCAACCGCCGCTTGCCGTCTTCCTGCCTCTCGAGCTGGATCACCACATCGATGGCCGATGCGATCTGTTGGCGCATGGCCTTGATCGGGAACGTCGCGCCAGACATCAAAACCATGTTCTCGACCCGGCCCAGCGCATCGCGCGCAGTGTTGGCGTGGATGGTAGTCAGTGAGCCATCGTGGCCGGTGTTCATCGCCGTCAGCATGTCCAGCGCCTCGGCGCCACGCACCTCACCGATCACGATACGGTCCGGGCGCATCCGCAGGCTGTTGCGCACCAGCTCACGCTGGCCTACCTCGCCGCGCCCCTCGATGTTCGCAGGCCGTGTTTCCAGGCGCACTACATGTGGCTGCTGCAGTTGCAGCTCGGCCGAGTCCTCGATGGTGACGATGCGCTCGTTATGGGGAATGAAACTGGACAGCACATTGAGCATGGTGGTCTTGCCGCAGCCGGTGCCGCCAGAGATCAGCACGTTCAGCCGGCCCCGCACGATCGCCTTGAGCAGCAAGGCGATCGCCGGCGTCAGCGCGCCCGCCTGGATCAGGCTTTCGGCATTGAGCAGGTCCACCGCAAAGCGGCGGATCGAGATGCTCGGCCCATCGATGGCCAGCGGCGGAATGATCGCATTGACCCGTGAACCATCCTTGAGCCGGGCATCGACCAACGGCGAAGACTCGTCGATACGCCTGCCGAGGCTGGAAACAATGCGGTCGATGATGTTCAGCAGGTGCTGATCATCGCGAAAACGCACATCGGTGCGCTGCAACTTGCCGAACCGTTCGACGTACACCGAGTCATGCCCGTTGACCAGGATATCGGACACCGTGTGGTCGGCCAGCAGCGGCTCCAGCGGGCCAAGGCCAAGCACTTCGTCGGTGATCTGCTTGATGATCAACTGGCGGCTGGCAGAGCTCACTGGCGCCGAATGCTCATCGAGCAGGCGCTGACAGATATCGCGGATCTGCCGCACGGCCTCGGCCTGCTCGAGCGAGTCGAGCAAGGACAGGTCCATGACCTTGAGCAGCTGCTGATAGATTTTTTCCCGCCACTCGGCTTCCACCGAGGTGACCTGGCTTTTCGTTTCAAACAGAACATCCGGTGCTGAATGTTCCCACGCCATCAGCGCCTCTGCCGGGTCCTTCACGCCTCCACCCAGCATCGACGGCGTCGATGCCTCAGGGGTGACTGCCTGTTTGCGCAAACGGTTACGGAAATCGCTAAGCATGGTTCACCCCCGAAAAACACGCTTGAAGGCGCGTTTGAACAGTCCACTATCAGTGTCTACCTGCTTGCCAACCAATTCCTCGGCCAACCCACGCAGCGCTTGGGCGATCGGGGAGCGAGGTGCTTGCAAGCCTAATGGCACACCGGTGTTCTGGCTCTGGTTGATGACGCTGAAGTCATTGGGCAGTTTCACGATATTGGTGCATCGCAGCGCCTCGCCGATATCCTTGAGGCTGACCGGCGCCGCCTTGTCGTAGCGGTTGACCACCACCTCCAGCTGATTGCCGCGTACGCCCAGGTCGTCGCGCAGGATGCGCGCCAGGGAACTGGCGTCACGCAGATGGTTGACGCTCTGCTGCATGACAACGTACACCCGGTCTGCCTGCTCCAGCACCGAGGCGGTGATATGGTCGATCTGCCGCGGCAAGTCCGCCACCACCCAGTCATAGTTGGCACGCGCCAGTTGCAGCAGCGCATCGAGCTGCTCGGCCTGGACATCTTGCGGCAGGCACAGCTCATTGGCACGGCTGCCAAGCACATGCAAGGACGGGCTGAAATGGCTACAGAACCCGCGCAGTGCCACCCCGTCCATCTCTTTTATCTGCTGCAACACATCCAGTTGGCTGTGCGACTGCGCCACATCCAGATGATGCGACACGCTACCAAACTGCAGGTCCAGGTCCAGCAAGAGGGCGTTGCCCTTGAGGCTGAGCTGATGCGCCAGGTTGCAGGCCAGTACCGTGCCGCCGGAGCCCCCCTTGGCATTCATCACCGCGATCAGCTTGCCTGTTGCCGTGCTGCTGGTCTGGCTCTCAATGACCATACGGTTCAAGGCCGCGATAAGCTCCGTGGCAACGATAGGCTCCGGCAGAAAATCGCGGGCACCGGCCTGCATCGCCAGGCGCATGCCTTCCCGATCGTCCAGCAGGCCACACACCAACAGCGGCGGGCGCTCATGGGCCGGGCGTTGCAACAGGGCTGCCAGCTCCTCCCGCCACAAGTGGCCAACGCGCAAGAGCAAGAAGTCGGGCATCCGGTCCAGCCCGAAAAGTGGGTCGGAATGCCCATTGCTCACCTGACGAACATTCACCTCCAGACCGGAGATGCGCTGACAGATTTCTTGCAACTGACGCAAGGCCAAGGCGTCAGAGCTGCTGATCAACAGACGCATCCCGGGCTTGATGGAGGTAGCGGATACGGAAGATTCCCTAAGATTCAGCATGGCGTGATCTCCGGTACGACATCCGCCTCGGTATGCCGCCCGAGGCTCTCGCGAGGTAAGGTCGCCTTGAATACTGGCAGGGTAATGGGCACCCCAAAACCTGGAATAAACAGGCTGAATTGATAGTTCTGCAGCGTCAGCTGGACATAGCGGACAGAGGCAAACCCGGTGGCGTTCACCAGATCACCGGGATTGGCGACCTGTGCACCGTTCTTGTCCAGGTAACGCAGGGTCAGGTCCGAGGTGTCCAGATCGGCCAGCAGGGTACTGGCGCCACTGTCGCTGGCGCTGTTGAATATCGCCCGACGCAGCACTACCGGGTCGCTGATGTTGCACACCGCCGCCAGACGTGCACCACGCCGAACGGACTCATTCAGTACGTTCACGGTGTAGTACAGCCGGCCTATTTCCAGCACCCCGAACAACAGCGTGAACAGCAATGCGCTGATGATCGCGAACTCCACGACGTAGACACCTTCTTGCATGCCTCTGCGCTTCATCACAATGCCCTCATCACGGTGGTGGCGACCAACGGAAAGTTCAGCGCCGTGCTGCCTCCGATGAAGGCCGGAATGCCGTTGGCGATCAGCGGGGAAAAAACAGCACTGATGGTCACCTGCACGTGATCGTTGGTGCCCGCCACCTTGGCCACCTGCACAGTGGTGTTGGCCGGCATTCCGGTCAGGCTGCAGGGCGGCGTGGAAGGAGCACCGTACACTGCCACGTACTTGGTCATGCACTCGAGATCGGCGCTCACCTCGACCTGGCCCAAGGTAGAGTTCCAGGCCTGGCTGGCGACAAAGCGCGCGGCATCCCGGCTGCCCTGCAGCAAGCTGTTGTACTGGTAAAGCATGCGGCCAAATTCGCCGAAGGCCATCAAGGTCAGGAGCAACAGCGGCAGGGCGATGGTGAACTCGACGATTGCCACCCCTTGCTGGCGCTGCGCACGCTTGAGCCGTTGAAGTTCCATGACACGCTCCTAGGAGTCGGTGCTCGGTGAACCACTGCCACTGATAAAGGTTTTGTACAGCTGGATAATCTGCGGACCAGAATCATCTTGCGGTGTAGGCCCAGGCACGCCATCACCCTCGCATTGCTTGACGAACTGGCCGAAGATCTGCGAATCCCCACCCGAGTTGTCGGCCGGCTGTACTACATAGAAGCAACCGAAACCGATGGCCGGAATCGACGATGCCCCCGAGTTCTTGCCCGAGCAGTCGCCTACCACGATCTTCAACATCCGCCGCTCGAAAACCCCGTTCGACTGGCACCCCGTGCCCCCGCCTGCGACGCATGCGGCCGTCTGCGCGGCATAATCGTTGTAGTCGAACAGCGGCGTGCCACCTGCAGACAGGTTGCCATTGCTCGAAGTGACGACTTGGCCCTGATGCTCCACCTGGTGAGGCGTGGTTTTATCGTTGTACTTCATCACCGGATTGCTATAGGTCGTCACCAGGTCGGGCGGATAGTCCGAACTATTGAGCGACCCGGAATACTCGCCGAAGCGAGTGTTCAGGCCTTTGACGGAAGGGCCAACCGTGTTGCCAGGCTTGGTGGCCACATTGTCGCCGACATTGCGGCAGACTGAGCTGCCGCCGGCCATCAGCTCGCCAATGGTCTTGCCGCCCGAGCCAAAATCGAGCAACTGGAAATTGCCAGGGCCAATCGGGTCGCTGTTCTTGGAAGCTGATTTCAAGACCTCCAGGTCACCAAAGCGATAACCCCAGAACATGCCGGCATCCGGGTTGTATTGAGCCGGGTTGCCACACACCAGCAGCGGCGCAAGATCACATGGGCTGGTCGGGCTCGGCCCCGCGGTGGCAATTGCCGTCACACGTTTGGTGGTCGCGGTGCCTTCGGTGAATGACTGGGCAAAGTCCCAGAAAAAACCCGCCAGTGAATAATTCGCTACCGAGACCCGTACGTAGGTGGCATTGGCCGGCCCCGGGTAGGAGAAAGGCCCATAGACGTTGTCTGCCAGTTCTACCACCGCAAATCCGCCAGGGTTGCCGCCGATTGCCGTCGCCAGCTCCTGGTTGCCGGTGGCACTGGCATTTTTTTGCAGGGTAGAGAGGGCGGCGTCACGCGCGTTACTGGCAGCATTGGCAGCGCCCATCACCTGGCTCAGGGTCTTGGCACCACTGAGGGCAGCGGCGTCCACGGCGTTCTGCAGCCGAGTCTTGTTCAACAACATGTGACCGCCATCGAGCACCAACGCGGCCATCATCAATATCGCCAACAGGGCGATCACGATGATGACAGTCACTGCCCCCCGCTGTTGGGCCGGCGGCGCGGTGAACATCCGTTGAGCTCGAGGAGTCATGATCGCGCCCTCAATCAGCGAGTTGAATCAGTGACTTGGATCTGGATTGGCTGACCGACCTGCTGCGCATCGCCGGTCGCCCCCCGATAACCATTGATCACCTTCTCCAGCAACGGCCCGTCGGGGCCGGCGGCAGGTAGTTCGGTACCTGGGTTGGCGGCCACTTGCTTGTCGGCAATCTGCTGGTAAGTGGTCTGGTAGACGCTGTAGCCCAGCGGGCCAACGCGCCCTTCGTCGTATGACATGCAACCGGACAACCCCGATAGCAGCGCACAAAACACAATCATGGTTCTCATGCTGGTTCTCTCCGATCAGTTCAGATCATGGCCAAAGTTGCCACCGCTGACCCCGAGGCTGACGGGTACCGCTCGCCCAGGCTCACTTCCCTTGGTCTTGCCAAGCAGGTAGAAGTCCCGGTCACTGGGCTCGACGAACCTCTCGGTGGGCAGGCGCACCGCCTTGGCATCCACAGGCTTGGCGAGGTGTGGCGTCACCAGAATCACCAGTTCGGTTTCACCGTTGATGAACGACTGGCTGCGGAACAGGTGCCCGAGTATCGGCAGGTCGCCCAGCCCCGGGAAACGGCTGACGAAATCGCGGGTGTTTTCACTGATCAGGCCCGCGATGGCGATGGTCTGACCATTGCCAAGTTCGACCGTGGACTCGGCGCTGCGCTTGGTCAGCGATGGAATGACCTGGGTAACACCATCGCCCAGAATGCTGTTCAGGCCTGTGTCGAGTACCAGCGAGTTGACGTTGGAAAGCTCGCTCACCGAGACATTCAGGTTGAGGTTGATGCGCCCGGAGTCGAGCACCACCGGCAGGAACTTCACGCCGACACCGAATTCCTTGTATTCGATGGTGATGCCATCATCTTCGGTGATCGGAATCGGGAACTCGCCACCGGAAATGAACTCTGCCTGCTGGCCGGTCAGCGTGGTGAGCGTGGGCTCGGCCAGCACTTTGGCCGAACCATTGTCCTTGGACGCCTCCAGCACCACGTTGAAGAGGAAATCGTCGGACAGGAACTGGGCGAACAAGCCTTTGCCGCCACCAATCAGCGAACCAGGCGAAAGGATCGACCCGCCACCAGGGCTTAGGCCCAGCCCCTGACCATTGTTGAACCCGCCACCGCTCCAGTTGCCGGAGGTGCCAAGAGCATTGAAGCGTATATTGAGGTTCTTGATCAGGCTGCGCTGCATTTCCGCCACCTTGACTTCCAGCATCACCTGCTGGCTGCCACCGACGCTGAGCAGGTTGATCACCTCCAGCGACTGGGTCGGTGTCGCCTCGGCAGCTTCACCCTTGCCTTGCACCACGCTGGCGGTTTGCGCGGCATAGGTCTTGGCAACCTTCATCGCCGTGTCCATGGCGGCAGCGCTGCGCACCTGGCCACGCAGCACCAGCGCCCCTTGGGCACTGAACACCTCGATGTTCTCCTCGGGCAACAGCTGGTGCAATTTGGTCTTGAGCCCGGTGAGGTCATGCACGACCTCCACATCCATGGTCTCGATCAAGCGGTTGCTGCTGTCCCACAGCAACACGTTGGTAGTGCCCAGGGAACGGCCAAGCAGATAGAGCTGGGTCGGGCTGGTGATCAGGATATCGGCGATATCCGGGTTACCGACCGAGATTTTCCTGACCGGTGTACGAGTGCTGATCGTCCGCGACTTGTAGATGGGTACCTGGACCATGTTGGTGTTGGCCGCCGGCATGGCGCTGTAGCCCGCACCCGGTTCTGCAGCCTGCGCCACGCCAGCGAACAGCAGCTGCGTACCCAGCCCGCACAACAGGTACATCCCTAATCTCTGCAAAGTATTCATGCACAACTCCTTGCGAGGTGATCTTGTTCCTGCCGAAGGTTAGCTATTGGGACGCCAGCTGCCTTAAAACCTTGTTTTCGCTACTTCAACTTCAGTCCCGCGGATAATGGTGATCGCACCAACTCCACCGTTACCTTTTGCCACCGGCTTCGGTTGGGGTTTGACTACTGGCGGCGCTACCTTGACCGGTTCGACAGCTGCAACGGCTGGTGGCTGTTTCTGTGCATCCAGCGGGTTACGCAGGGCCAATTGCAACTTCCCTTCCGATTGCGCCTTGACCAGTACCTCGGCCTCTTTGGCCGACATTTCCAAGGTCACGGCACGCACCACCACCGGCTGGGTCTTGTCCGTCCCCGCTGTCTGGTCCACGGCCAGTACGCGCAAGTCCTGAAGGATGGTCCTGGACTCTGATTCATTACTGCTGCCGTCGCTGCGTTTGGTCGCCAGTACATCGACCCGGTTGCCCGGCAACAGGAACCCGCCCACCCCGACCACGTCATCCACCCGCACCGAAATGGCTCGTTTGTCGGGGGCTATCAACGAAGCCAGGGTACTGCCGCCCAAGTGCTCAGCCACGCGTGCGCTGCGCAGCACATCGCCGCGCAGCATGGCGAAGGTGGCAATCTTGCCAACCACATTTTCATTGCTGTCGAAGGCATCGTCGGGCACTGCATCCTTGGGCATGCGCACGATAGCGACCTGCTGGGCCTCGATCATCTGCCCGAACGGGATCTCCACCGTGGCCACCACCACGTTCTTCATGTTGTCATCCGGGGCGGCGTTGAGCCGACCATTGAGCCAGTTGTTGGCCATCAAGGCGGCGCCAAGCCCCAAGGTCAGGGAAACGGCAACCAGGGTCAGCGTACGGGCACTCATGTCTGCATCTCCTTATCCAAGGAAGTCGATCTGGACGAAGTAGCTATGCCAGGCCCATTTCAGCTCCTGCTCCGACAGCGGACCATCGCCGCCCAGGTAACGCTGGCGGTCAAGCGCCATGTTCAGCAGGTCGCGAGGGTGGCAGGGCACCAGCGGCACGCCTTCGGCCTCATATAGCGCCTGTAGCGCATAACGCAACAGCGACGGGTCGTAAGCCAGGCCCAGGCGTTCGCATTCCTGGCGCCAGATGCGTTCGTACTCATCGACCTTCAGGTAGCTGAACTGCAGCTTGTAGCCGATGCGCCGCAAGAACGCTTCGTCGGCCAGCTCGAGGGGATTCAGGTTGGTGGAAAACACCAGCACCAGATCGAACGGCAGCTCGCAATGGCGCCCGCCTCCCAGGTTGAGGAAGTCGCGCTTCTCCTCCATCGGTACGATCCAGCGGTTGAGCAGCTCGGCCGGGGCCATGCGCTGGCGCCCCATATCGTCGATGATGAACAGGCCATTGCTGGCCTTGAGTTGCAGGGAAGCCTGGTACTGGCGGGTACTGGGATCGAAACGGACATCCAGTTGCTCCATGCCCAGTTCGCCGCCAGTAATCACCACCGGGCGTTTACAGCGCACCAGCCGCCGGTCGATGCCTTCGTTGAGCAACAGGCTGGCGGACTGGCCCTGCTCCTCCAGGCGTTGATGCACCTGAGGGTCGTACACCTCGATGACCGACTCGTTGATCTCGATGGCATGGGGTACCCAGATGGCTTCGGCGAACAGGCGGATCAGGCGGCTGCTGACGTAGGTCTTGCCGGTGCCTGCAGGGCCGTAAATCATGATGGCGCGCCCGGAGTTCAACGCTACGCCCAGTTGATCGAGCATGCTCTCCGAGAGCACTACGCCAGCGAACGCAGCATGCATGTCCTGCGTACTGATGCGGCCATGGTGGATGGTCTGCAGCTTGAGCAGGTCACGGTAGGCACTTACCGGAAAGGGCGCCGCGCCGATGTAGCCGCTGCGCGCCAGTGCATCCCGGGCGGTACCGCGGCCGCGCTCGGTCAGGCCGTATCGCAGCACCTGCCCCCCCGTTTGCACACCAACCTGGCCCAGGACTTCAACGCGGCCATCCTTGCGCAGAAATGCCAGCACTTCCTCTACCACGGCACCGGTCAGCGCCAGGCGCTCAACCAGCCGCGACAGGTCCAGCGTACCGGCGTCGTGCAGGTGCTTGCACAGCAAATCACCAAGAAAGCTTTCAGTCAGTCCAGTCTCACAAACAGTCCGCGGCTGTGGTGCAAGGCGCTGTACCGTTTCCCGATCATTGAAGTAGGCACTGCTGTCGCTGATCGCATACATGGCTAGCCTCCTGGGCTACCGACCGATATAAAGCCAATAGCCACTGGCCAGGGTTCCGAGCAAAATTGCCACGGAGTAAGGGAACGGCTTGCCGGCTACTTCATTTGCCGCCGGTGCCAAGTAAGCTCGTGCACTTGCTATCAACCAATAGCGCGCCAAGGTTTGCTTTAGTTGTCCGCGAAACAAGACAATCAGCACACCGCACAGCGCACCGGCCATCAAACTGAAAAAAACAGCCCACAACGCGGTGAATGGGGTCAGGAAACTACCGACCATGGCCATTAACTTGACATCGCCGGCAGCCATCCCGCCCAGAGCGTACATGGGCAACAAAACCGCAAAGCCGATCAGGGTGGCCAATGCCGCATCACCAAGCCCGTCGACCCCGCTTGCATAGACCTGGCTTATCAGGCCCAAAGCCAGTCCAACAACAATCAGTAGATTGGGAATGCGGTGGCAACGAAGGTCGCTCACCACCGCAATACCGAGCAGCACTAGCAACATGATTGAAGTAGACATCTGCTCTATGGACATCGTCCCATCCCCCAATTGTGTCAGGTGCGTCAGGCTTGTTAGCAGGCGCCACCGGCCATGCAAGTCGACAACCTGCCGAGAGCAGAGGTTATGGCGGCCGCCAAAGTATCGAACGAGGCGGCAACAGCCAGAGTTACCAAGCCACCTGCCACGGCATATTCCACGATGGTCAGACCATCTTCATCTTTGACGAACTTCATAACCGAAGCCTGGATTGTTTGCAGATTCATTTCGCTCACCTCGCTAAGGATATTTTTTTCTTCTCGGGCAGTGGCGTGTGCACTACCTGTTGGGAATCCTAGTCAGGGGGGGACCTTAGTCGTTAGGAGATTTTTGCGAATCGCTAGGACTTTTTTGCGGCCATTGGCCAGCATCGAGAAGGTGGGCGATCCCGCCAGTAAAACAGACAGGAAACCCGAATATGAGAAGCACTTTCGTACGCATTTGCAGTCGGTTCAGGGAAAGGTTCTGGCACGTTTGTTCAAAGCCGACAAGCGGTCGTCTTGATCAAAGACCAGACCGGGTGCGGAACCTGTCTAACATCAGCGTTTTACAAAACGTTTAGAACGCCTTAAGCAAAAGAGATCTAAGTTAATAACCAAATTCATCGGCGAGTTAATAGCGCTTTGACAATACTGCTGCACGTAGGGAAACTCCCCAGCATAAGGTTAAGTCACGATGTCTGACCCGGGCACAAAGCCGCTGTTGTTGTGGTTCGATCTGACACGCGATCATTCCACCGAAGCGCTGATGGGACAGTTCAGTCAAGTCTGCGATTGCAAACTGGCGAAGGCCGTCGCGCATTCCGAACGCCAGCAGGCAGACATGATCTGCATGCATTTCGATCGCCCCGACACCCTTAACCTCAACCTTCTGCTGGAGGTGAAACGCAACTCACCGTCCATCCCGGTCACCATGTTCACCGTGCAGCACTCCGAAGAACTGGCAGTCTGGGCCATGCGTTCGCGGGTATGGGAATACCTGGTGTTGCCGCTTACAACCAGCGAAATGAACCGCTACCTCGATGTACTGAAGCAGCTTTGCGAAGTACGCCGCGCTATCAAAAGTCAGGGCAATGCGCAGCAGATCGATCATCTGCCGTCCCTGCCCGACAGCATTCGCCTGACCGGCGAACACCAAAAGCACAAGGCACTCAGTAAGGTCATGCCATACATCGACCAGCACTTTCGCGAATGCATCGATCAAAAGGACCTGGCGCAGCGCTGCGGCATGACCACGGCTCGCTTCAGCCGCCTGTTCAAGGAGGTCAACGGCGTGGGTTTTCTGGATTACATCCTGAGCAAGCGCATGAACCTGGCCATGGACCTGCTCGTCAACAGCCAGATGCCGATTACCAGCATCGGCTATGAGGCTGGCTTCAAAGACCCGTCCTATTTCGCCCGCGCCTTCAAGCAGGTCAGCAACTGCACGCCCAGCGAGTACCGCCAGGCCCGCCAGCTCGGCGCGCCAGCCAGCGAAGCCAAGTCCCTGAAAGGTGCAAATGCGTCCGTGCCGGATAACGTGTCACCGAGTGCTGCGCTTCACAAGAGCCGCTGATAGATCATTTGCCCAAGGCTCCCTCTGCTGAAAGGCAACGGCGCCAGCCTGGCGTTGTGGAACGCCGGTCGGCTATACACCAAACGCGTCCGGTACACCTGTCGATTGCCATCCGGCCGTTGAGCGAGGCTTCGGTGGTCAACCAGAAGCAGCACTTTGTCGAGCGACTCAGGAGCTTGGGGGGCCAGCGCTGCATTTCTTTGACGATCACAGGGGATGCAGATCAGGGCGTCGAAATAGTCCATCGCTCTCAAGAGGTCGAGGAATGCATCTATACGACTACAGGCAGAGAACTGATAGCTCAAGACAAATTCAAGCTCCATTTCGCAAAGCCCAACGATAACCAAAAGATAGCGAAGCCTGTGATCGCACCTATGAATGCATAAAACCCAGCCCACTTAAAAGAAAAGAACTTTCCTACAGATTTAAAAGAAACTTCCGTAGGAATAACACCACCCGTCAGCACCTCACTAGCCTCAGAAACAAACACCCTGAAAAAACCTGTTGACTTCAGCAAAAAAACAGTGATGTCATTATTGCGCGCAAAGTGCGCCATAGCATCGTCATGGCTCACATGCACGAAGTTGCAAAAGATGATTTCGGCTTAGGACATGAGGGACATGATGGGATGTACCCGAACATGACAGGCGCCTTCAGCGCAACCGACTGGAGTCAAGACCGATTCTCTGTAAAGCAGTGTAACGATTTCTCCGAGTTCCTCTACAGCGTTGGCGTAGCAGGGCATAGACTTCCGATGAATTCTATCGAATATATGCAATCCATGATGGATGCCATGATGGTGTCCATCGCATCTGAACTCTGGAATGGACGCGAGTACAATTTTCTCGCCCAACACATTGAAGATAAACTTTTGGCTATCAACCCGTCACTTGGCTCAAATACTAATGAGCTAAGAAACGCAAAAGGCTACGTACTCAGCCATTCCGGCGAAGTCGAGAACAAGCATGGTCTGCATGCCTTGGCCGCTGCGCAAGCTTATGGCCGAGTTACAGGATTGACCTTTGATCCAGTTCGACTGCAGACGATCATGCTTGATTACAACCAACGTGTTGGCAAGGCGTTTTATAACCTTCGCGAGGTCTTGAGCCAACTTAACTGACCGATTTTATCGGCCACACGCCTGACTGCCGTATCAAAGAGCCGATAGATCTCCACTCATAAACCTGGTGTCACCCATGGAATTCGAGCACGCTCTGATCACTCTGGGCCTTTTCGCTTTTTGCGGCGGACTAATTGATGCAGCAGTAGGTGGCGGAGGGCTTGTGCAAGTCCCCGCTCTCCTTCACGCACTGCCAAACCACAGTTTGGCCACCGTATTTGGTACTAACAAAATCGCTGTTTTCGCGGGTAACATTTTCTCCACCCTGAGCTATGCGAAACGAATCAAGATCGTATGGCGACTGATGCTACCGACAGCACTTTCTGCGTTTGTCTTTGCATTCCTGGGCGCCTACTCTGTCTCGCTGGCGCCCAAAGCCATGATGGAATACATTGTCTTCGCCGCTCTGGTGACCATGGCAATTTATACATTCATCAAGAAAGACCTTGGGCAAACCCATACATCTGTACAATGCGGCAAGAAAGAAATCGTACTGGGTATTTTCTTTGGTGGCACCATCGGCTTCTACGATGGTATCTTTGGACCCGGCAGTGGCAGCTTGCTGCTGTTCATTTTCGTCAAGTATTTTGGTTTCGACTTCCTGAATGCATCGGCCTCTGCAAAGTTGGTCAACCTGGGTACATTTACTGCGGCACTGCTTTTCTTCATCCCCTCCGGCCATGTGCTATGGGCAATCGGTGGTGTGGTGGCTGCCTGCAATGTTGCAGGTTCGTTGACGGGTACTTTCCTGGCATTACGCTACGGAAGCCGGTTTATCCGCACCTTCTTTTTAATCCTCTTGATCTTTCTGATTGGAAGAATGGGCGTTTCGCTATTCCTATAGGAGTACGCCAAGCCCTTTGGGAGCGCTGTGGGCATGCCCGCGAAGAATACAACGCGGTGGCTGGCACCGGCTTCGCCGGTGTTCGCGGGCACGCCCGCTCCCACAGAGGCACGCGTGAGCAGGTCAAGCGGTGGCAACAGTCAGAGCAACCCATCCGCCCGCAACAACGTTTCCAGGCAATGTTCCTGAACCCCATAGAACGCCTTGAGCTGGGCAATCTTCTCCAGCAACGCAACGTTGTCCCCCACCTGCCGCCGCTTCACCGCAAGAATCATCTTGTTCTTGTTGGTGTGCTCCAGCGAGATGAACTCGAACACCTTGGTTTCGTACCCGCAGGCTTCCAGGTACAGCGCGCGCAGGCTGTCGGTCAGCATCTCGGCCTGCTGGCCCAGGTGCAGGCCGTACTGCAGCATCGGCTGCAACAACCCTGGGCTGTGCAATTGCGGGCGGATCTGCTTGTGGCAGCACGGGGAGCACATGATGATCGCGGCGTTGCAGCGGATGCCAGTATGGATGGCATAGTCGGTGGCGATGTCGCAGGCATGCAGGGCAATCATCACCTCGATGGCCTCGGGCACCACGCTGCGTACGTCGCCACACTGGAACTCCAGGCCCGGGTGCTCCAGGCGCAAGGCGGCGGCGTTGCACAAGTCGACCATATCCTGGCGCAGCTCGACACCAGTCACCTGCGCTTCACGGCCCAGGCTGTTGCGCAGGTAGTCGTGCATGGCAAAAGTCAGGTAGCCCTTGCCAGAGCCGAAGTCGGCCACCCGCAGCGCCTGCTCCGCCGGCACCGGGGCGCTGGCCAGGGCGTGGTCGAAGACTTCGATGAACTTGTTGATCTGCTTCCACTTGCGCGACATGGACGGGATCAGCGCGCCTTGTGCGTCAGTCACGCCGAGATCACGCAGGAACGGCCGTGACAGCTCCAGATAGCGTTTCTTTTCGCGGTCATGGCCGCTGTTGGTGGCTGCCTCACGCGGTGCCTGTGCGCCGTGGCGCTGGAGCATTGGCTTGCCCTTCTTGCTGAAGGTCAGCTGCACCTCACCGTCGGCGTCGAACAGGTGGGCGTTGCGAAAGCTGTCCGGCAACAGCTCGGCGACCAGCGTCTGGGCCTGGTCAAGCGCCAGGTTGCGGGTGATGTCGCGGGTCTGATGGCGGTAGACCAGCGACAGGCACGGCTGGCCCTTGACCAGCAGCGGCTTGGCAATGATCCGTTGCAAGGTCTGGTCGGCACCGACATGGCGCGCCAATACCAGTTTGACCAGGGTATTGCCGTGCAGGGCAGCATTCAGCAGGTCGAGAAACTGGGTGCGCGCATCCGGCGCGGATGGGGCAGAAGAACTGGCGGACATGGAGAAACGGTGCCTCGGATAGCGGGGAGCGCATTCTACACCCTGTGGGAGCGGGTTTACCCGCGAATGCGTCGCTAGCCTCAAGGCAGCATTCGCGGGTGAACCCGCTGCCACAGGGGGCACATCAAATCCGCAGGGTTCGACTCAATCGAGAATCACCAGGCGGTTGGGCAGCTCATTACGGGAATGGGTAGGCGGCACGTGCTCGCTGAGCAACTCGCCGCACGCATCGATGCACTCGACAAAACCCTGCAAGGTGCGGCCCTGGCGTACCTGTTCGGCAAAGCGGGCGACGATGGCCGCGCGGGCGGTGGCATCCAGGTGGTGCTCGATGCCGCGGTCGACCAGGATCTCCACATGCCGCTCCGCCTCGCAGACGAAGATCAGCACACCCGTGGCACCTGCCGTGCGCTGCAGGTTCTGTTCGCGAAACTGTTGGCGGGCCAGGCGCGAGGCGCGCCAACGGCGCAGAGCCCGAGGGATCAGCCAGCCGGCCAGGCGCGGGCTGCGCAGCAACAGGCACAAGCCGACGAACAGCAGCACATTGGCCACCAGCAAGCCACGCCCCCCAGGCCAGCCCAGCAGCCAGTGCAACAGGCATGGCACGGCCAGCGCCAGCACGGCAGCCCAGAACAATGGCCAATAAGCGTAATCATCGGCCCGGCGGGCCAGCACCGTCACCAGTTCGGCATCGGTGTGCCGTTCGGCACGGGCAATGGCTTCAGCGATCTGGCGCTGATGGTATTCGTCGAGGGGAATCATGCCTTCGGTCTCTTCAGCGTTCTTATAGTTGTTGTCCCGGCATTCGGGGCTTCGTCCGCAGGCGTGATATTCAGGCATAATCCGCCGCTGGAAAAAATGCCTGCAAATCGTACAACAATAGCCGCCTGAAAACTTCGGCCGCGTACGTATCAACGTGGATACGGCAAAGGCCCCACAACGGAATTGATGATGAAACTGTCTTTGCTGGGCCTGGCCATGGGCCTTGCCAGTCAGGCGGCCCTCGCCGCCCCCTCCGCCCCGCCCCTGCAGGACAAGCAGGCGTTTATCGACCATCTGATCAGCCAGATGACCGAAGCCGAGAAGATCGGCCAGCTGCGCCTGATCAGTATCGGGCCGGAAATGCCCAAGGATAAGATCCGCGAGGAAATTGCCGCCGGGCGCATCGGCGGTACCTTCAACTCACGCACGGCCCCCGAGAACCGCCCCATGCAGGACGCGGCGATGCGCAGCCGGCTGAAGATTCCGATGTTCTTCGCCTACGACACCGTTCACGGCGAGCGCACCATTTTCCCGATCGGTCTGGGCATGGCCGCGACCTGGGACATGGACGCCGTTGCCAAAGTCGGCCGCACCGCTGCCATCGAAGCTGCTGCCGACGCCCTGGACATGACCTTCGCACCGATGGTCGATATCGCCCGCGACCCGCGCTGGGGCCGCACCAGTGAAGGCTTCGGTGAAGACACCTACCTGACCTCGAAGATCGGCCAGGTGATGGTCCGCTCGTTCCAGGGCAGCAGCCCGGCCAACCCCGACAGCATCATGGCCATCGTCAAGCACTTCGCCCTGTATGGCGCGGTGGAAGGCGGGCGCGACTACAACACGGTCGATATGAGCCTGCCGAAAATGTACAACGACTACCTGCCGCCCTACCGCGCCGCACTCGACGCGGGTGCCGGCGGGGTGATGGTGGCGTTGAACTCGATCAACGGCGTGCCGGCCACCTCCAACACCTGGCTGATGAACGACCTGCTGCGCAAGGAGTGGGGCTTCAAGGGCGTGACCATCAGCGACCACGGCGCCATCCAGGAACTTATCCGCCATGGCGTCGCCCGCGACGGCCGCGAAGCCGCCAAGCTGGCGATCAAGGCCGGCATCGACATGAGCATGAACGACACCCTGTACGGCGAAGAGCTGCCAGGTCTGCTGAAGTCCGGTGAAGTTACCCAGGGCGAGCTGGACCAGGCGGTGCGCGAAGTACTCGGTGCCAAGTACGACATGGGCCTGTTCAAGGACCCGTACGTACGCATCGGCAAGGCCGAAACCGACCTGAAGGACTACTACGGCAACGACCGCCTGCACCGCGACGCCGCGCGTGACGTGGCGCGTCGCAGCCTGGTGCTGCTGGAAAACCGCAACCAGACCCTGCCGCTGAAAAAGGCTGGCACCATTGCCCTGGTCGGCCCGCTGGCCGATGCGCCTATCGACATGATGGGCAGCTGGGCTGCCGACGGCAAACCGGTACACTCGGTGACCGTGCGCGAAGGCCTGCGTCGCGCCGTGGAGGGCAAGGCCAAGCTGGTCTACGCCAAAGGTTCCAACGTCACCGGCGACAAGGCGATGTTCGATTACCTGAACTTCCTCAACTTCGATGCCCCTGAAATCGTCGACGATCCGCGCCCGCCTGCGGTGCTGATCGACGAAGCAGTGAAGGCAGCACAGCAGTCCGACGTGGTTGTAGCAGTAGTAGGCGAGTCCCGCGGCATGTCCCACGAGTCGTCGAGCCGTACCACCCTGGAAATTCCAGCCAGCCAGCGCGAGCTGATCAAGGCCCTGAAAGCCACCGGCAAGCCGCTTGTGCTGGTGCTGATGAACGGCCGCCCACTGTCGATCGCCTGGGAGCGCGAGCAGGCCGACGCCATCCTCGAAACCTGGTTCGCCGGTACCGAAGGTGGCAATGCGATTGCCGACGTGCTTTTTGGCGATTACAACCCGTCCGGCAAGCTGGCCATCACCTTCCCGCGTTCGGTTGGGCAGATCCCGATGTACTACAACCACACCCGTATTGGCCGGCCCTTCACGCCGGGCAAGCCGGGCAACTACACCTCGCAGTACTTCGAGGAGCCCAATGGCCCGCTGTACCCGTTCGGCTATGGCCTGAGCTACAGCAGCTTCGAGTTGTCGGACCTGACCTTGTCCAACAACAACCTCAAGCGTGGCGACACACTGCTGGCCAAGGTAACAGTGACGAACACCGGCAAGCGTGACGGTGAAACCGTGGTGCAGCTGTACTTGCAGGATGTGTCGGCGTCCATGAGCCGCCCGGTCAAGGAACTGAAAAACTTCCAGAAGCTGATGCTCAAGCCTGGTGAGTCGCGCACATTGAGCTTCCGCATCAGCGAGGAAGACCTGAAGTTCTACAATGGCCAGCTGCAGCGGGTTGCCGAACCAGGGGAGTTCAATGTCCAGGTCGGGCTGGATTCCCAGGCGGTGCAACAGCAGCGCTTTGAACTGCTGTAACTGACAGGTTTTGCCTGTATCGGCCCTTTCACGGGTAAACCCGCGAAGAGGCCGGCCCTGATGCCCCATTCATCCGGATCCGCCCCATGCCCATTTCCGTTCGCGCCCTGCGTCTGGGGCTGATCACCCTGCTGATCGTGCTGGGCACAGCCTTCAGCGCCGGCTGGGCCATGCACCAGGCCAAGCGCCAGGCCATGGAAGACGACGCCCGGCGTGCCAGCCAGCAGCTGGGCCTGTACGCCAATGCCCTGCACACGCTGATCGACCGTTACCGCGCCCTGCCCGCCGTGCTGGCGCTGGACCCGGAACTGATCGCCGCCCTGCGCGGCCCGGTCAGCGAACCGGTGCAGGACGCCCTGAATCGCAAGCTCGAACGCATCAATGGCGCCGCCAACTCCTCCACCCTCGAGCTGCTCGACCGCACCGGTTTGGCCATCGCCGCCAGCAACTGGCGGCTGCCCAGCAGCTACGTGGGCTCCAACTACGGTTTTCGCCCCTACTTCAAGCAAGCCCGCAGCCAGGGCAGTGGTCGCTTCTACGCCGTGGGCGTGACCAGTGGCGTGCCGGGCTACTTCCTCGCCAGCGCGGTAAACGACGAGCATGGCCGCTTCCTCGGCGCCATGGTGGTGAAGCTGGAGTTCCCCGAACTGGAGCGCGAATGGCGCCAGGGCAGCGATATCCTGCTGGTCAGCGATGCCCGCGGCATCACCTTCATCGCCAACCAGGACGGCTGGCGCTACCGCGAACTGTTGCCACTCAGTGGTGCCGACCGTGCCGAACTGGCCGAAACCCGTCAGTACGACAAGCAACCGCTGGTGCCGCTGCAGCACCAGGTGCTGACCCGCTTTGCCGCCAACAGCACCCTCAGCCGCGTGCAAGGCCCGGAGGGCAGCGCCGAGTACCTGTGGGAAAGCCTGCCACTGGAGGGTGAAAACTGGACCTTGCATCTGCTGCGCAAGCCGCAGGTAGCCGCCGACGGTCGCAATGCCGCCCTCGGCGCCGCCGCCGTATGGCTGAGCCTGGTGTTCGCTGCGCTGTTCGTCAGCCAGCGCTTGCGCCTGGCCCGGCTGCGCCAGCGCAGCCGGGAGGAGCTCAAGCGTCAGGTCGAGGAGCGCACCCGCGAGCTGCGCACCGCCCAAGAGGGCCTGGTGCAATCGGCCAAGCTGGCCGCGCTGGGGCAGATGTCGGCAGCCATGGCCCATGAAATCAACCAGCCGCTGACCACTCAGCGCATGCAACTGGAAACCCTGCGCCTGCTGCTCGACCATGGCCGCCATGACGAAGCACGCCAGGCGCTGGAGCCGTTGGAGCAGATGCTCACGCGCATGGCCGCGCTCACCAGCCACCTGAAAACGTTTGCCCGCAACAGCCCGGTTGGCCTGCGCGAGCGCCTCGACCTGGCTACCGTGGTCGACCAGGCCCTGCACCTGCTGGAAGCGCGCATTCGTAGCGAAAAAGTGGAGGTAGCCCTGTACCTGGCGCGCCCGGCCTGGGTGCGCGGAGATGCCATTCGCCTGGAACAGGTGCTGATCAACCTGCTGCGCAATGCCCTCGACGCCATGGCCGACAAGCGCTACAAACGCCTGGAGATCCGCATCGAGCCCGACGGCGCGCTGTGGCGCCTTAGCGTGCTGGATTCGGGGGGCGGCATTGCCGAAGCCGACCTGGCCAAGGTCTTCGACCCGTTCTTCACCACCAAGCCGGTGGGCGAAGGCCTGGGCCTGGGCTTGGCTATTTCCTACGGCATCGTCCACGAGGCCGGTGGCCAGTTGCAGGCCGAAAACCTGCCCGGCGGCGCGCGCCTTAGCCTGACCCTGCCCCGTGACCTGGAGCCTGTATGTTGAATTCAGTGATCGTCGTCGATGATGAAGCCAGTATTCGAACAGCTGTCGAGCAATGGCTGAGCCTGTCTGGTTTCAGCGTGCAGCTGTTCGCCCGCGCCGAAGAGTGCCTGGCGCACCTGCCACGGCACTTCCCCGGGGTGATCATCAGCGATGTGCGCATGCCGGGCATGGATGGCCTGCAATTGCTCGAACGCCTGCAGGCGGACGACCCCGACTTGCCGGTGATCCTGCTGACCGGCCACGGCGATGTGCCCATGGCGGTGGAAGCCATGCGCAGCGGGGCCTACGACTTCCTGGAAAAACCTTTCACCCCGCAGCACCTGCTGGGCAGCCTGCGCCGGGCCCTGGAAAAGCGCCAGCTGGTGCTGGAAAACCGCCGGCTGCACGAGCAGGCCGACCTCAAGTCACGCCTGGAAAGCACGCTACTGGGCATGTCCCAAGGCCTGCAACAGCTGCGCCGGCAAGTGCTGGACCTGGCCAGCCTGCCGGTCAATGTGCTGATCCGTGGCGAAACCGGCAGTGGCAAGGAGCGCGTGGCGCGCTGCCTGCACGATTTTGGTCCGCGCGCCAGCAAGCCCTTCGTCGCCCTCAACTGTGCAGCCATCCCCGAATCACTGTTCGAGGCTGAGCTGTTCGGCCATGAAAGCGGCGCCTTTACCGGCGCCCAGGGCAAGCGCATCGGCAAGCTGGAGTACGCCAACGGTGGCACGGTGTTCCTCGACGAAATCGAGAGCATGCCACTGGCGCAGCAAGCCAAGCTGTTGCGGGTGATCCAGGAGCAGAAGCTCGAGCGGCTGGGGGCCAACCAGAGTATTGCTGTCGACCTGCGCATCATTGCCGCGACCAAGCCCGATCTGCTTGAGGAAGCCCGCGCCGGGCGCTTCCGCGAAGACCTTGCCTATCGCCTGAACGTGGCCGAGTTGCGCCTGGCGCCTTTGCGGGAGCGGCGTGAGGACATTCCACTGCTGTTCGAGCACTTTGCCCGTGCCGCTGGCGAAAAGCTTGGCCGTGAGGCCCCGCCGCTGTCGGGCGCTCAACTGGCGCAGTTGCTGTCGCACGACTGGCCGGGCAACGTGCGTGAGCTGGCCAATGCGGCGGAACGCCATGCATTGGGGCTGGGCGCGCCGAACATCGAGGTGGCGCCTGCCGGGCAGTCGCTGGGCGAGCAGATGGAGGCGTTCGAGGCGCAATGTCTGCGCGCGGCGCTGCGCCAGCATGGGGGTGAGATCAAGGCAGTGATGGAGGCCTTGCAACTGCCACGGCGCACGCTGAACGAGAAGATGCAGCGGCATGGTTTGATACGCGAGGAATTTGTAGGGCGCAAATGAGCGGAAATCCGCTTATCGCACCCAGCCAATAAGCAAAGAACCGCTCATAAACAAGATTTTTTTGGGCTGCGTTGCAGCCCTTCGCGGGCACGCCCGCTTCCACAGAGAAACGCAACGAGTCAGGCGTCCCGCGGTCCCTGTGGGAGCGGGCGTGCCCGCGAAGGGCGCAAGCCGCCCCCATCTGGATCACTCCGCACCCATTTGGCACACCTTCTGCAATTACCTGTGCAAGCTGCGCCAAGGCGCGCTCCACAAAAACAACGAGAAGGTATCCCTGATGGATAATGCCACCTCCCTGCCCACCGGGGCGGCCACCGCGCCTGCCGCAGAAAAAACCACCGCCAGCCGTCTGAAGTCGATCTTCAGCGGGTCCATCGGCAACATGGTCGAATGGTACGACTGGTACGTCTACGCCGCATTCTCGCTGTACTTCGCCAAGGCCTTCTTCCCCGCCGGCGACTCTACCGCACAATTGCTCAATACCGCCGCGATCTTCGCCGTGGGCTTCCTCATGCGCCCGATCGGTGGCTGGCTGATGGGCCTGTACGCCGACCGCAAAGGCCGCAAAGCCGCATTGATGGCCTCGGTACTGCTGATGTGCGCAGGCTCGCTGGTCATCGCCCTGACCCCGGGTTACGAAACCATCGGCGTCGCCGCGCCGATCCTGCTGGTCATCGCACGCCTGATGCAGGGCCTGTCGGTGGGCGGTGAATACGGCACCTCGGCCACCTACCTGAGTGAAATGGCCAGCAAGGACCGCCGTGGCTTCTTCTCCAGCTTCCAGTACGTGACCCTGATCTCCGGTCAGCTCATCGCCCTGGCGGTATTGATCGTCCTGCAACAGACCCTGACCACAGAGCAGCTGTATGCCTGGGGCTGGCGCGTACCGTTCGTGATCGGTGCGCTGTGCGCCGTGGTGGCCCTGTACCTGCGTCGCGGCATGGAAGAAACCGCCTCCTTCACCAAGAAGGAAAAGGCCAAGGAAAGCCTGATGCGCACCCTGCTGCGCCACCCCAAGGAGCTGATGACCGTGGTCGGCCTGACCATGGGCGGCACCCTGGCCTTCTACACCTACACCACCTACATGCAGAAGTACCTGGTCAACACCGTAGGCATGAGCATCAGCGACTCGACCACCATCTCGGCCGCCACGCTGTTCCTGTTCATGTGCCTGCAACCAGTGATCGGTGGCCTGTCCGACAAGATCGGTCGGCGCCCGATCCTGATCGCCTTCGGCGTGCTCGGCACCCTGTTCACCGTACCGATCCTCAGCACCCTGCACACCATCCAGACCTGGTGGGGCGCGTTCTTCCTGATCATGGCGGCGCTGATCATCGTCAGTGGCTATACCTCGATCAACGCCGTGGTCAAAGCCGAGCTGTTCCCCACTGAAATCCGCGCCCTGGGCGTGGGCCTGCCGTACGCCCTGACCGTGTCGATCTTCGGCGGCACCGCCGAGTACGTGGCCCTGTGGTTCAAGAGCGCGGGCATGGAGAGCGGCTTCTACTGGTACGTCACCGCCTGCATCGCCTGCTCGCTGCTGGTTTACGCGACCATGAAGGACACCAAGCAGCACTCGCGGATTACCACTGAGTGAGTGTGAGCTTGCGGTAATCAAGAAGGGCGCCCCGTTTTCGGGGCGCCTTTTTTCATACATGCGAATGCGTCATGCAATCCAGGTGTACGGTTTGAGGGCTCCAGCGCATGCGAGACGCACCGCGCGGACGGCGCTCGATTTCAGCAACAGCGCAAACATCAAGCCATACCTCCGAAGCCTTCTGATGAGCCGATTAGAAATCCTATTCGGCTCACCATGTGAGCCGAATAGCCCAATTAATCGGCTCACTGGTATCGGAAAGCAGGCTCAGGACATCTCCAACGCCTGACGCGGCTCACGACGCTGGTACCAGGTGGCCATCAACACCAGTACCAGCAACACCCCGCCCAACACTGCCGAAGAGCCGACCGTGCCGAAGTCCAGGCCGCCCTTCTCATGGGGTTTGGTGAGGAAGTCGCCCAAGGTGGCACCGAACGGCCGGGTGAGCACAAACGCGACCCAGAACAACACCACGCCAGGGATGCGTGTCCAGTAGCGGGCCACCACTACCAAGGCGATAGCACTGCCGATCAGCAGTGCACCACCGGCAAAACCGAGCCCCGAGTCATCGGCCAGGTAATCGCCCAGTGCGGTGCCGAGGGTGTTGGAAAACAGGATCGCAACCCAGTAGAACAATTCGCCCGTGCGGTTCTTGATGCGGGTTACATCCAGCGGGTTGCCGCTCAGGCGCCACACCAGGAAGGTCAGCAGCAGGATGCCGATGAGAATGGCCGCCCCAGCGGCATAGCCCAGGCCCAGGGTGCGGTCCATGAAGTCGGACATGGTGGTGCCGGCAGTGCTGGTGGAGAGGATCACCAGCCAGTACAGCATCGGGTGGTAGCGGCGCGAGTACAGCTGGCCGAGCAAGGTCAGCAGGAACACGCTGATAAGCAGCAACGAACTGAGGGCATAGCCGATGTTCAGGGTCATCGACAGCAAATCCCCCGCCGTTTCGCCAAGGGTGGTAGCGCAGATCTTCATGACCCAGAAGGCCAAGGTGATTTGCGGAAGTTTGTTCATTGTTGTGCCGCTCCGGTTTGAGGTGCGGCGATGGTGCTGAGCAGCATTTGAAAAATCGGTTGGTGATGTATGAAAAATGCGTTCAGCAGCCTTCAATGACAGATTTTTCATCCTTAACGCCCCATTAATTCCACCGCCTCAAGCTGAAATGGCTGGCAGAACGTCGGCGCATGGGCGGACACATCCTGAGCCAGAACCGCTGCCCGAGCCACAAGATGCACGCCAATATACATCGAATAATTCGATTTTTAAGCACTACTATTTGCGCTTTTTAATCAAATTAATCGGCGTAGGATTAAACCCATAGAAACAAAACAACCTCAAAAACCCCTGGAGCAACGACCATGAAAAACAAACTGATCCTCACCCTGGCCCTCTCGGTTTTCGCTGCTGGCGCCTTCGCCGAAGATGGCTTCAACCGCACCAACGCCCACGCCTTCGCAGCGACCCAGAGCCAATCCGCTGCCTACGCTGAAGATGGCTTCGACCGTACCGGTGGCCAGCGCTTCGCCGAAGACGGTTTCGACCGCACCGGTGGCCAACGCTTCGCCGAAGACGGTTTCGACCGCACCGGTGGCCAACGCTTCGCCGAAGACGGTTTCGACCGCACCGGTGGCCAACGCTTCGCCGAAGATGGCTTCGACCGCACCAACGCCAATCGCATCAGCTGATCTCTGATGCGAGCTCCCAGCCCGGCCTCGGCCGGGCTTGATCATTTGCAGGCGAGCACAGGCTTGGCACACTAGGCGCCTCGTTAATCAGGAGGTAGGGCCAGCCAGCCCAGCACAGATGTATTACTACGAACCCGCCAAAGGCCACGGCCTGCCCCACGACCCGTTCAACGCCATCGTCGGCCCCCGCCCTATCGGCTGGATTTCCTCACAGGACCGCGAAGGCCGCCTGAACCTGGCGCCCTACAGCTTCTTCAACGCCTTCAACTACATCCCGCCGATCATTGGCTTCTGCAGTGTCGGGCGCAAAGACAGCCTGAACAACATCGAACAGACCGGAGAGTTCGTCTGGAACCTGGCCACACGCCCGCTGGCCGAGCAGATGAACCAGAGCTGCGCACCGGTTGCAGCCGAGATAAACGAATTCGAGTTGAGCGGCCTCACTGCCACACCGTCGCGCGTTGTCAACGTGCCACGTGTCGGCGAAACCCCGGTGGCCTTCGAGTGCAAGGTCAGCCAGATCGTCCAGCTCAAGCGGGCCGACCAGGAACTGGTGCCCAGCTGGCTGATCCTGGGTGAAGTGGTGGCGGTGCACATTGCCGAGTACCTGTTGAAGAACGGCATCTACGATACCGCTGCCGCCGAGCCGATCCTGCGTGGCGGTGGCCCGGCGGACTATTTCGAGCTGGGCAACCTGTTCAAGATGGCCAGGCCGCCGGCCTGATCACCAGATCAGCTCACCTTCTTCGCTGACGCCCTGCAGGCGTTGCAGCTCGGCCGTGGCCGCTTCGTCGGCGGCCACGGCGCCTTTGAACACCTGCCCGTCGAGAATCTTGTGGAAGCGCGGCGCGCCGCCCATACCCAGGGCCTTGACCGCGATGGCCGCGTTGTAGCCGCCGCCTTCCACCGGAACCATCGCCGAAACCGCTTCGAAATGCGGGAACTCCCTACGTGCCATGTTGCTATCTACCTGGTTGATCAAGGGGCAGCATCTTACCCTAATCACCTGTACCGGCCCTATCGCCGGTAGGTCGATAGATCAATCAAAGGTATGCAAGTCCAGGCTACTGACCACCTGTGCCTGCACCAACTCACCAAACACCTCCAGCGTCGGCGAAGCAAAGTACCCACTCATCGCCTGCTGGTCCTGCCAGCTACCACTGAGCAACCACAGATCAGCATCAGCCTGCGAACGCTGCACCGTGAAACTCAGGCAGCCCGGTGCCCGCAATGAGGGCTCGAGCAGGTCACGCAGGCGCGCGCCCAGCTCTGCCGAGCGCCCGCTGCTGGCACGAATGAAAGCAAGGTGGGTGACCGGTTGTGTCGTGGTCATTGCACAATCTCCTTGAAGCAGGCGGACGGAAAAACCAGGGTGCCAAGGTTAGGGCCTCACCCGCGCGACGCGTTAGGCCATTACTGCACGCCGATTGCCTGATCCTGCAGCGCGGCAGGATCAGGCAATCGGCGTGCAGCTTTTGACTAGCGCCCCTCATTGCCCAAACCTATGCTGCGTCGGTCAGCAGAGGAAAGCCATCATGACCACCGCCACGTCCATCGACCCGAGCCTGGAACTGCAACGCCAGGAGCTTGCCGAGTTGATCCGCCGCCACGCCGGGGAGCCTCACGGCCCGGCATCGGCCATCGATGACCTGTACCTGGTGCGCTACACCGAAAACGTGCGCTCGGTACCAACCCTGGCGCAACCCGCGCTGTGCATCCTCGCCCAGGGCAGCAAAAGCCTGTTTCTCGGTGACGAGCAGTATGCCTACGACCCGCTGCACTACATGGTGGTCTCGGTAACCTTGCCGCTTAGCGGCGTAAAGCTCGACGCCAGCCCCGAGCACCCGAGCCTTGGACTGCGCATGGACCTGGACCCGGCCGAAATCAGCCAGCTGATCGCCGAAAGCGGGCCGATGCTGGTGCCCAACCGGCCTTCCGGTCGTGGCTTGTATGTGGAAAGAACCGATGCCGCGTTGCTCGACGCCTTGCTGCGGCTGATACGCCTGCTGGACACCCCTCGCGACATCGCGATGCTGGCGCCGCTGTTCCGTCGGGAGATTCTGTACCGCCTGCTGCGTGGGCCGCAGGGCTATCGGTTGTACGAAATCGCCTTGGCCAACAGCCAGACCCACCGGGTTTGCCAGGCCATCACCTGGCTCAACCAGAACTACCAGTTGCCTTTGCGCATCGAAGACCTGGCGAGGGAGGTCAACCTCAGCACCTCGACCTTGCACCACCGGTTCAAGGCCGTGACGTCGATGAGCCCGTTGCAATACCAGAAGCAACTGCGTCTGCAGGAGGCGCGGCGGCTGATGCTGAATGACGGGCTCGAGGCGGCGGTGGCGGCCTACCGGGTGGGGTATGAAAGCCCGTCACAGTTCAGCCGTGAGTACAGCCGGCTGTATGGCGCGCCGCCGATTCGTGATGTGGCCAGGTTGCGAGCGACTGCTGGCTGAGTTCGGCTTTGCCTGTGCCGGCCTCTTCGCGGGTAAACCCGCTCCCACAGGTTTTGCACAGATACTGAAAACTGTGCAGTACCTGTGGGAGCGGGTTTACCCGCGAAGAGGCCGGTACAGGCAATGGCTTCACTTCAACCCAGCACAGCCACCTGCCACTGATTCTGGTCAACCTGGATCAAGGTCGGCCCCTTGCGCTCCACTGCCTGCCCCAACGCCACCTGCAGCTGCGCCACATCTGCCACCTGTTCTGCCGCCGCGCCCAAGGCCCGCGCCACACCAATGAAGTCCGGCGTATGGATATCCACCCCCACCGGCTCGATCGCCCGATTGACCATGTACTTCTTGATTTCCTCGTACCCCTGGTTGTTCCACAGCAACACGATCAGCGGCACCTGCGCCTCCACTGCGCTGGCCAGCTCCGGCAAGGTGAACTGCAAACCGCCGTCACCAATCAGGCACACCGCAGGTGCACGCTCGCCGACCTGCTCCGCGCTGCCCAGCCAGGCGCCCATGGCCGCCGGCAACGCATAACCAAGGGTGCCGTAGCCGGTCGAGGCATTGAACCAACGCCGTGGCTGGTCCATGTCCAGGGTCAGGTTGCCGGTGTACACCGGTTGGGTGGAATCGCCCACCAGAATGGCATTGGGCAGGCGCTCGAGGATGGCGCTCAGCAAACGCGTCTGGCTCAGGGTCGGCTGGTCCCAACCCGCCGCCAGTGCCTGGCGCAGCTTGGCCACCCGCGCCACGCCCCAGGTGCTTTCGCGCATGGGCTGCGGCAGGGTTTGCAAGGCGCCGAGCAGCGCTTCGGCGGCCAGTGTGGCGTCGGCTACCAGTGAAAGCTCCGGCAGGTAATTGCGCACGGTCTGGTCCGGGTCGATGTCGATGCGCAACAGGCTGCCCGGGATCTCGAAACCACCCTTGAAGGTCACGTCATAGTCGGTTTCGGCCAATTCGGTACCGATCGCCAGCACCACGTCGGCCTCTGCCACCAGTGCCCGCGTGGCCGGCAACGAATGCGTCGAACCAATCTGCAGCGGGTGGCTGGACGGCAACACCCCCTTGGCATTGATGGTCAGCGCCACCGGGGCCTGAAGGTGTTCGGCCAGGCGCGCAAGCGCAGCGCCGGCAGCCAACGCTCCGCCACCTGCGAGGATCAATGGCCGCCGTGCATTGGCCAGGCGCTCGGCCATCTGCGCCACTGCCTGCGGCGCCGCCCCCGCCCGGCTGCCACGCACCGGGCGCCCCGGCAACAGGTGATCGGCGGGTTCGACCAGCACGTCGAGCGGGATCTCGATGTGCACGGGACGCGGTCGGGCGCCTTCGAACACGGCGAACGCCCGGGCCAGTACCTGCGGCAGGTCATCGGCACTCATCAAGGTGTGGGAAAACGCCGCCACCCCCGACACCAGCGCCGCCTGGTTGGGCAACTCGTGCAGCTTGCCGCGACCACCGCCCAGCTGGTCGCGCGATTGCACGCTGGAAATCACCAGCATAGGGATCGAGTCGGCATAGGCCTGGCCCATGGCGGTAGTGATGTTGGTCATGCCCGGGCCAGTGATGATGAAGCACACCCCGGGCTTGCCACGGGTCCGCGCATAGCCGTCGGCCATGAACCCCGCACCCTGTTCGTGGCGCGGGGTGACATGGCGTATGGACGAGCCCGCGAGGCCGCGGTAGAGCTCCACGGTATGTACACCAGGAATGCCGAAGACATGGTCCACGCCATAGCCTTCGAGGAGTTTGACCAATACTTCGCCACAGGTTGCCATCGGGTTTCACCATGAATCTTGTTGGGTTATGCCCTTATTGGACCCAGCCACGACTATCGCCACAATGCAAAAAAACACATACTAGCCATGTCCTGTAATCATGGCTTAGTGCAATGAAACGCCTCCCGCCTCTGCCCGCCCTGCATACCTTTCTGGTCACCGCCCAGCACTGCAACTTCACCCGTGCCGGGCAGCAGTTACATATCACCCAGGGCGCCGTCAGCCGGCAGATCGCGGCCCTTGAGGAGCATCTGGGTTATGCCTTGTTCCAGCGCCAGGCCCGTGGGCTGATCCTGACCCGTGAAGGTCAGGACTGGCTGCCACGTGTGCAGCAGGTGTTCGCGCTGATCGAGCAAGGGGTGCGTGAGGTAGGTGAGCGCAGCGCTACCTTGCAGCTCAAGGCACCGACCTGCGTGATGCGCTGGCTGCTGCCACGCCTGATGGAATGGCAGGCGCTACGCCCGGACGTGCCGATGGAGCTGACCACCACGGTGCAGCATGGGGTGGATTTTCGCCGCGAGGGTTTCGATGCGGCAGTGGTCTATGGCGATGCACCGAACCATGGGCTACGCGTGCGCAAGCTGTTCGATGAGCAATTGACACCGGTGTGTGCGCCGTCACTGCGTGAGGGGCCGGTACCGTTGCAGCAGGTCGAGGACCTGGCGCGACACATGTTGCTGCACCCGTCGCGAGATGAGCACGACTGGCGGTTGTGGCTGCAGGCAGCCGGGGTGACGCTGGCCACCCAAGGGCCAAAGCAGCATTTCGAGACACTGGACATGGCGATGGCCATGGCCTCACAGGGGACCGGCGTGGCCATCGGCGACTGGTCGCTGATCGGTGATGACTTGCGCGGAGGGCGGTTGTGCATGCCGTTTGCGCTGAAAGTGATGACCGGCAAGGGGTATTACCTGGTAAGCCAGAGCAAGAGCTTGCCGCCGGGGTTAGTGGAGTTGCTGGATTGGCTGGAGGATCGGGCCAGCCTGTAATGGCCCCTTCGCGGGTAAACCCGCTCCCACAGGTACTACACCGGCATCGAAATCAGTGCAGTACCTGTGGGAGCGGGTTTACCCGCGAAGGGAGCGACTCAATAGCCGACAGTAAAACGCTGCCGCGAATGCGCCGGCTTTTCCAGCTCGTCGAGCATGGCAATCGCGTAATCGGCAAAGGTGATCCAGCTTCTGCCATCTGCACCGATCAGCAGATGATCCTTGCCCAGCGTGTAATGCCCGCTGCGCTCACCTTCAACGAACTCCGCCGATGGCGACAGGAAGGTCCAGTCCAGGTTCGGCTCCCGTTGCAACACCTCCAGAAAGCGCACCCCGGCAGTGGCCTCAGCCTTGTATGCCTCGGGAAAGTCCGGGCTGTCGATCACCCGATGCCCCGACGGCAGCAACAGGCTGCCGGCACCACCCACCACCAGCAGGCGCCTGACGCCGGCCCGCTTGACCGGCTCGATGATGGCGTGCGGCTCGATGGTCGAGAAATGCGCCGCACTCAGCACCGCGTCCACACCCGCGACCGCCGCTTGCAGGGCCGCACTGTCCCTGACATCCAGCGCCTTGACGGTCACCCCGTCCCGCCCCTGCAACCGTGATGGATCGCGGGCGATGGCCAGCACACTGTGGCCACGGCGCAGGGCCTCTTCCAGCAACTGGCTGCCAGCGCGGCCAGTGGCACCGATGATTGCGATCTTGCTCATGGGACACTCTCCATCAGTTGAACGGAATTACCACTTCATCTCGCCCTTGGCGACCTTGGCCCCCAGCTCCAGCGAGCTTTCATCGGCCAGGCCCGGATAACGTCGCTTCATCGCCACGATCAACACACCGGCATCTTTCGCCTTGGCGGCCTCGGCATCGAAATCACGAATGTAGTTCGCCGTGAAACGCACGGCCTCCAGTGATCGGCTGCTGTCCCCCAGGTAGTGCCCGGGGATGACCGTGCGCGGCGCCAGCGCTTCGATGTGCGCCAGGGTGCCGAGCCAGTCGGCGTGGGACTTGGCCGTTTGCGTGTCAGCCATCCACACATGAATGTTCTCCGACACCACCACGCCACCGACCACCGCCTTGATCGACGGGATCCACACAAAACTGCGGTCAGGTTGCGGGCCGTCGAGGCCGACCACCTCGAGGGCCTGCCCTTCCAGCATCAGGCGGTTGCCTTCGAGTACCTTCGGCAGCACCAGCCGCGCCGGCTTGTCCGCGCCCATCTGGGGGCCCCAGTAAGCCAGCTTGGCATCCATGGTCTGGCGAATATGGGCAACCGTGGCGGCCGAAGCCAGCACCTTGGCGTCGGGGAAGGCCTGGGTCAGGGTATCCAGGCCAAAGTAGTAGTCCGGGTCACCATGGCTGATGTAGATACCAGTCAGCTGCTTGCCGCCTGCCCGCAGGCGCTGCACCAGCTGCTCGGCCTGGGTCTTGCCGAACTGGGCATCGACGAGGATGGCGTCGTGCTCGCCGCTGACGATCACCGAACTGACCGGGAAAATCGCCTCGTGCCCGGGGTTGTACACCTCCAGCCGCAAGGGCTCGGCAGCCAGCGCCGGGCCGGCCAGGGTCACGCAGGCCAGCAGCAGGCCACGCAAGGGAGTGAAAAGAGACATCGCAAACACCTGTCAGATGAACAATGCTCAACAGCTTAGTTGCCCAATCCGTGACAAAAAATGCGATGCTCGAACATAGTTTGTTTCTGAAATCGGGCAAATCATGGACCGTCTCAACGCCATGCGCGTTTTCGTCACCGTCGTCGACCTGGGCAGCCAGTCAGCGGCAGCGGATCATCTGCAACTGTCCCGCCCCGTGGTGTCGCGCTACCTGGCAGAGCTGGAAGACTGGGTTGGCGCACGGCTGATGCAACGCACCACACGCAAGCTCAGCCTTACCGCCGCCGGCCAGGAAACCCTGCCCCGCTGCCGACAACTGCTGGAACTGGCCGGCGACCTGCAGGCCGCGGTACAGCAGCCGGATGACGCGCCCAAGGGCGCGCTGCGCATCAGCGTCAGCACCTCGTTCGGTCAGGCCCAGCTGGTGGATGCAGTGGCCACCTACGTCCGGCGCTACCCCGGGGTAAAGGTGGAACTGCAGATGCTCGATCGCACGGTCAACCTGGTGGACGAGCGCATCGACCTGGCCATCCGCACCAGCAATGACCTGGACCCCAACCTGATCGCCAGGCGCCTGAGCGTGTGCCGCTCGGTAGTGTGTGCGGCACCGGCCTACCTGCGCGAGCACGGTACGCCAAAACGGGTAGAGGAACTGAGCCGGCACAACTGCCTGACTCATGCCTACTTCGGCCACAGCCTGTGGCATTTCGAGGTGGCCGGCCAGCAGATCGCCGTACCGGTGGCGGGGAACATCAGTGCCAACGAGGCGATGACACTGCAGAAAGCGGCGCTGGCCAGCGCAGGTATCGCCATGCTGCCGACCTACCAGGCCGCGGAGGCCCTGCGCCGGGGCGAACTGGTGCGCCTGCTGCCCGAGGCCAAGCCGCGCGAGTTGAACCTGAATGCGGTGTACACCTCGCGCAAGCACATGCCGGCGACCTTGCGCAGCATGCTGGATTTCCTGGTGCAGCGGTTCAGGGACGAACCGGAGTGGGATCGGGACTTGTAAGGCCCATGTGGGAGCGGCCTTGCGTCGCGAAAGGACCGCGCAGCGGTCCCAGGATCTTGGCCACATCAAATATTGTCGGGGCTGCTAAGCAGCCCTTTCGCGACACAAGGCCGCTCCTACAGGGATGGCGTTGTCACTCCTCGACGCTCATGTATTCCTTGGCCCAGCGAATGTAGTCCTCGGGCTGGGTATAGGTATGCGAGAGTTCGGTGGCGCTGAGGTTTTCCGACTTGTTCTGCTGGCCGCGCTGCAGCCGCAGGCAGTCGTAGGTGGCCTTGATCGCGGCAAAGTAGGCCGCGTGACCATCAACCACGATGCGCACGCCCAGGCGCGCCAGGCGCTCGTCGTCGCGCAGGTTCGGGTTGCCGTAGGTCACCAGCATCAGCGGCACAGTCAGGTGCTCGGCAATCTGCTCAAGCTGCTCGAAGTCCTTCACCCCCACCATGCAGATACCGTCGGCTCCGGCCTTCTGATAGCTCTGGGTACGTACGATGATTTCTTCGGTGGTGAGCACGCCAGCGTTGGTCCGGGCAATGATCGACAGCGACGAATCGACCCGCGCCTCCAGCGCCGCGCGGATCTTGCCGACGCCCTCTTCAACCGGAATCAGGTCAGTGGACTTGCGCCCGAACTGGGCAGGCAGCAGGGTGTCCTCGATAGTCAGCGCAGCCACACCGGCGCGCTCCAGTTCGACGACCGTGCGCATGACGTTCAGCGCGTTGCCATAACCGTGGTCGGCGTCAGCCAGTACCGGCAGTTGCGCCACGCGACCAATACGGGTGGCCTGCTCGACGAACTCGCTGAGGGTGATCAGGGCGAAGTCCGGTGCGGCCAGTACCTGTAACGAAGCGACGGAACCACCGAGGATGCCGACCTCGAAGCCCAGGTCTGCGGCAATGCGTGCCGACATCGGGTCGAACACCGATGCGGTGTGATAACAGAAACCTGAAGCGAGCAGCTCGCGGAAGGCAAAACGCAGATCTTGATGGGAAGCCTTGGGCATGATCACTCCGCAAAAAAAGTTGAAATTCGAACGGTAACTACCGACCCCTGTAATCGGGTCTACCTGGCCTGTTCCAACCGTCGCCATCTGGGCGGTCATGCTCGACATGCAGGCAGAGGAATAAAAGGTGTGGGAGACAGCGGCGCGAAAAGCCTGCGGCATAATGTTGCACCATGCTGGTGCAAGCCCCGGTTTTCGGCCTCTGCGGCACACCAACGATATCACGCAGCCATGCAGCACTGGATGAATGCGCCAATGCCGATCTTGCATAGGGGATGCAGATAGTACATAGGAAGCTACCTAACTCAGGTTACAATCCGAGGGCCCTTTCGCGGGTAAACCCGCCCCCACAGGTACGGCGTTGCCCTCAGGAACAGCGACATACCTGTGGGAGCGGGTTCACCCGCGAAGAGGCCGCCAAAGACAAACAAGGTATTCCCGTGACCGCCGCCCTGCCCCCCACCACTCTGCGCAACGTGCTCACCGCCCTGATGCTGGTCATCTTCCTCGGCGCACTGGACCAGACCATCGTCGCCGTCTCGCTGCCGGCGATCTCGGCTCAGTTCAACGATGTCGGCCTGCTGGCCTGGATCATCTCCGGCTACATGGTGGCGATGACCGTGGCCGTGCCAATCTACGGCAAGCTGGGCGACCTGTACGGGCGGCGCCGGATGATCCTCACCGGCATCAGCCTGTTCACCCTGGCCTCGATCGCCTGCGCCCTGGCCCAGGACATGCAGCAACTGCTGCTGGCCCGGGTACTGCAGGGCATTGGCGCAGGCGGCATGGTCTCGGTGAGCCAGGCGATCATCGGCGACTTCGTACCCCCGCGAGAGCGCGGCCGCTACCAGGGCTACTTCAGCAGCATGTACGCGGTGGCCAGCGTCGCCGGGCCGGTGCTGGGCGGCTGGCTGACCGAATACCTGTCATGGCGCTGGGTGTTCTGGATCAACCTGCCGCTGGGGCTGGTTGCGCTGTGGGCGATCCGCCGTGCCCTTGGCGGTATGCCGGCACAGCGCCGCGAGGCGCAGGTGGACTACCTCGGCGCCGTACTGCTGATCCTCGGCCTGGGTAGCCTGTTGCTGGGCATTACCCTGGTCGGCCAGGGCCACGCCTGGGTCGACCCGGCCGTACTGGCCCTGTTCACCTGCGCCGCTCTGGGTCTGGTGCTGTTCATCGCCCATGAACGCCGCTGCCCGGAGCCGCTGCTGCCACTCGGCCTGTTCGGCAATCGCGTGGCGGTGCTGTGCTGGGGCGTGATCTTCTTCGCCAGCTTCCAGTCGATCTCCCTGACCATGCTCATGCCGTTGCGCTACCAGGGCATTACCGGCGCCGGCGCCGACAGTGCTGCCCTGCACCTCCTGCCGCTGGTGATGGGTCTGCCCATGGGTGCCTTCACCGGCGGGCGCATGACCAGCCTGACCGGGCGCTACAAGCCGCAGATCCTGGCCGGCGCGCTGCTGATGCCGCTGGCCATTTTCGCCATGGCGCTGACCCCACCGCAGTCGGCCTTGCCCAGTGCGCTGTTCATGCTGCTGACAGGCATCGCCTGCGGGCTGCAGTTCCCGACCTCGCTGGTAGGTACGCAAAGCGCGGTGGACAGCAAGGACATCGGCGTGGCCACCAGCACCACCAACCTGTTCCGTTCGCTGGGCGGGGCCATGGGCGTGGCGTGCATGTCCAGCCTGCTGCTGGCGCTGCTGCACCAGGGCGGGTTCGAGTCGCTGGGTAATCCGTTGCTGGGGAGCCTGAAGGCCGGTGAAGTGGACCTGGTGACCCAAGGGCGGTTGCTGGAAACGTTCCGGCATTTGCTGATGGGGAGTGCCGGGGTAGCTGTGCTGGGACTGTTTGCAGCGCTTGCATTGCCCGACCGGCAACTGCGCGGACGCTAGAAGCTACGCGATCTCTGTGGGAGCGGCCTTGTGTCGCGAAAGGGCCGTGAAGCGGCCCCAGGATTTCAGCAGTGATGCACAAATTGCCGGGGCTGCTGCGCAGCCCTATCGCGACACAAGGCCGCTCCCACAGGATCTGTGATTTGTTCAAGGTCACCCGAAAGCATTAATCCCCCCTTAATACAAAGGGGAAACACTCCCTAACAATCCTTAACAAAGTGTTATTTGCGCAGAGCCGGGCTCAAGCGCAGCATATCCAGCCCGGTGTCGACCCATTTTTCGACATCCTTCAACAGATCGAAACTGTCAGGCAGCAACAGCCAGCGCCCGATCAGGCCATCGACGTAGGCAAACATGGCTACCGCCGCGCGCTCGACATCCAGCTCGCCTGGCAACTGCCCCCGACGTACGGCATTGGCCAACGCCAGGGTGATGCCCTTGTGGCAATCCAGCACCGCACCTTGGCGCTGCTGGCGAATTTCACACATGTCATCGGTGAACTCGCACTTGTGATGCAGGATTTCATTGATACGCCGGGTTCGGGCATTGAGCACCAGCCCGTTGAACACTTGCAGCAACAACTTGCGCATGCAACCAAGCGGGTCCACTTCGTCCTCGCTTTCGCTTGCCCGCGCCAGATGGTCATGGGTCTCATGCAGGCTGTCGAGCAGCGCCTGCACCAACTCGGCCTTGTTGTTGAAGTGCCAGTAGATCGCCCCCCGCGTCACACCCGCCAGTTCGGCGATGTCGGCCAGGGTGGTTCGCGCAACCCCGCGCTTGTAGAAGGCCTTTTCCGCCGCCTCGATGATCTGGGCACGGGTTTCCTGGGCTTCTTCTTTGGTTCGACGGACCATGGCAGTACAAACCTCATCTACCCCGAACGCGCGGCGCGCAGGGGCAACACTCCGGGGGCACCTCTGCAATGTGCCTCGCGGATGAGCTAATCAAGGGCTGAGGCAGTACCTGAGTACAACCCAGCGGTATTTACAAACAACCATGAATGTAAGTATATTCCTTAGCAAGCTATTTATCCACCGGATAGCAATTTTTCCATACCAAGACTCTTCCATTACTCTTGAGCGTCTCCCAGCTCCAGCGACCCGAGGATCCTCATGCAATTCAAGCCAGCCGTTACCGCTCTGGTTTCCGCCGTCGCCCTGGCAACCCTGCTCAGTGGCTGTAAGAAAGAAGAAGCAGCGCCAGCGGCGCAGGCTCCTCAGGTCGGCGTCGTGACCATCCAGCCCCAAACCTTCACCCTGACCTCGGAATTGCCGGGGCGTACCAGTGCCTACCGCGTCGCCGAAGTGCGTCCGCAGGTCAACGGCATCATCCTCAAGCGCCTGTTCAAGGAAGGCAGCGAGGTCAAGGAAGGCCAGCAGCTGTACCAGATCGACCCTGCCGTGTACGAAGCCACCCTGGCCAATGCCCAGGCCAACCTGCAGGCCACCCGCTCGCTGGCCGAGCGCTACAAGCAGCTGATCGACGAACAGGCTGTCTCCAAGCAGGAATACGACGACGCCAATGCCAAACGATTGCAGGCCGAGGCTTCGCTCAAAAGTGCGCAGATCGACCTGCGCTATACCAAGGTCCTGGCACCGATCAGCGGTCGTATCGGCCGTTCTTCGTTCACCGAAGGTGCACTGGTGAGCAATGGCCAGACCAACGCCATGGCCACCATCCAGCAACTCGACCCGATCTACGTCGACGTCACCCAGTCCACCGCCGAGCTGCTCAAGCTGCGCCGTGACCTGGAAAGCGGCCAGCTGCAAAAGGCCGGCGACAACGCCGCCTCGGTGCAACTGGTGCTGGAAGATGGCAGCCTGTACCAGCAGGAGGGCCGCCTGGAGTTCTCCGAAGTCGCGGTCGACGAGACCACCGGTTCGGTAACCCTGCGCGCCCTGTTCCCCAACCCCGATCACACCCTGCTGCCAGGCATGTTCGTGCATGCGCGGCTCAAGGCCGGGGTCAACGCCAACGCCATCCTGGCCCCGCAACAGGGCGTGACCCGCGACCTGAAAGGCGCGCCAACCGCGCTGGTGGTCAACCAGGAGAACAAGGTCGAACTGCGTCAGCTCAAAGCCAACCGTACCCTGGGCAGCGACTGGCTGATCGAGGAAGGCCTGAACCCGGGGGACCGCCTGATCACCGAGGGGCTGCAGTACGTGCGCCCGGGCGTCGAGGTCAAGGTCAGCGAAGCCACCAACGTCAAGAAGCCGGCCAGCCCTGTTCAGGCCAGCACGGCGAAAGCAGACGCCAAAGCGGAGTAAACCATGTCGAAGTTCTTTATCGATCGCCCGATCTTCGCCTGGGTGATCGCCTTGGTGATCATGCTGGTCGGCGCCTTGTCGATCCTGAAGCTGCCGATCAACCAGTACCCCAGCATCGCGCCGCCGGCCATCGCCATCGCCGTGACCTACCCGGGCGCCTCGGCGCAAACCGTGCAGGACACCGTGGTCCAGGTGATCGAGCAGCAGCTCAACGGTATCGACAACCTGCGTTATGTGTCGTCGGAAAGTAACTCCGACGGCAGCATGACCATTACCGCCACCTTCGAGCAGGGCACCAACCCCGACACCGCGCAGGTGCAGGTCCAGAACAAGCTGAACCTGGCCACCCCGCTGCTGCCGCAGGAAGTGCAGCAACAAGGTATTCGCGTCACCAAGGCAGTGAAGAACTTCCTGCTGGTGATCGGCCTGGTGTCCGAAGACGGCAGCATGACCAAGGATGACTTGGCCAACTACATCGTCTCCAACATGCAGGACCCGATCTCGCGTACCGCGGGTGTAGGTGACTTCCAGGTGTTCGGTGCGCAGTACGCCATGCGTATCTGGCTCGATCCGGCCAAGCTGAACAAGTTCCAGCTGACCCCGGTCGACGTCAAGACCGCCGTGGCCGCGCAGAACGTGCAGGTGTCCTCCGGCCAGCTCGGCGGCCTGCCGGCCATGCCGGGTACCCAGCTGAACGCCACCATCATCGGCAAGACCCGCCTGCAGACTGCCGAGCAGTTCGAGAAGATCCTGCTCAAGGTCAACAGCGACGGTTCGCAGGTACGTCTGGGTGATGTCGCCCAGGTTGGCCTGGGTGGTGAAAACTACGCCGTCAGCGCCCAGTTCAACGGCAAGCCGGCCTCCGGCCTGGCAGTAAAGCTGGCCACTGGCGCCAACGCCCTGGACACCGCCAAGGCACTGCGCCAGACCATCGCCGACCTGGAACCGTTCTTCCCGCCCGGGGTGAAAGCGGTATTCCCGTATGACACCACCCCGGTGGTCACCGAATCGATCAGCGGCGTGATCCACACCCTGATCGAAGCCGTGGTCCTGGTGTTCCTGGTGATGTACCTGTTCCTGCAGAACTTCCGCGCCACCATCATCACCACCATGACCGTACCGGTAGTGTTGCTGGGGACCTTCGGCATCCTTGCCGCTGCCGGCTTCAGCATCAACACCCTGACCATGTTCGCCATGGTCCTGGCCATCGGCTTGCTGGTGGACGACGCCATCGTCGTGGTGGAGAACGTCGAGCGGGTGATGTCCGAGGAAGGCTTGCCGCCCAAGGAAGCGACCAAGCGCTCGATGGAGCAGATCCAGGGTGCCCTGGTGGGTATCGCCCTGGTGCTGTCGGCAGTACTGCTGCCCATGGCGTTCTTCGGCGGCTCCACGGGTGTGATCTACCGGCAGTTCTCCATCACCATCGTCTCGGCCATGGGCCTGTCGGTGCTGGTGGCGCTTATCTTCACCCCGGCCCTGTGCGCCACCATGCTCAAGCCGCTGAAGAAGGGCGAGCATCATGTAGCCAAGCGCGGATTCTTTGGCTGGTTCAACCGCAACTTCGACCGCAGTGTTACCGGCTACGAGCGCAGCGTAGGCACCATCCTTCGCAACAAGGCACCATTCCTGCTGGCCTACGCACTGATCGTGGTCGGCATGATCTGGCTGTTCGCCCGCATCCCTACCGCGTTCCTGCCGGAAGAAGACCAGGGTGTACTGTTCGCCCAGGTGCAGACCCCGGCCGGTTCCAGTGCCGAGCGCACCCAGGTGGTGGTCGACCAGATGCGTGAGTACCTGCTCAACGAAGAGGCCGACACCGTGGCTTCGGTGTTCACCGTCAACGGCTTCAACTTTGCCGGCCGCGGCCAGAGCTCGGGTATGGCGTTCATCATGCTCAAGCCGTGGGATGAGCGCTCCAAGGAAAACAGCGTATTCGCCCTTGCCCAGCGCGCCCAGCAGCACTTCTTCACCTTCCGCGATGCGATGGTGTTCGCCTTTGCCCCGCCTGCGGTGCTCGAACTGGGTAACGCCACCGGCTTCGACGTGTTCCTGCAGGACCGCGGTGGTGTCGGCCATACCAAGCTGATGGAAGCACGCAACCAGTTCCTGGCCAAGGCCGCGCAGAGCAAGATCCTCAGCGCCGTGCGCCCGAACGGTCTGAACGATGAGCCGCAGTACCAGCTGACCATCGATGACGAACGTGCCAGCGCCCTGGGCGTGACCATCGCCGATATCAACAACACCCTGTCGATTGCCCTGGGTGCCAGCTACGTCAACGACTTCATCGACCGTGGCCGGGTCAAGAAGGTGTACATCCAGGGCGAGCCGAACGCGCGGATGAGCCCGGAAGACCTGCAGAAGTGGTACGTGCGCAATGGCGCTGGCGAAATGGTGCCGTTCTCTTCCTTCGCCAAGGGCGAATGGACCTACGGTTCGCCGAAGCTGTCGCGCTACAACGGCGTCGAGGCGATGGAAATCCTCGGTGCACCGGCCCCGGGCTACAGTACCGGTGAAGCCATGGCCGAGGTCGAGCGCATTGCTGGCGAACTGCCAAGTGGTATCGGTTTCTCCTGGACCGGCATGTCCTACGAGGAAAAACTCTCCGGTTCGCAGATGCCGGCGCTGTTCGCCCTCTCGGTACTGTTCGTGTTCCTGTGCCTGGCAGCGCTGTACGAAAGCTGGTCGATCCCGATCGCCGTGGTGCTGGTAGTACCACTGGGTATCATCGGTGCCCTGATCGCCACCAGCCTGCGCGGGTTGTCCAACGACGTGTACTTCCTGGTCGGCCTGTTGACCACCATCGGCCTGGCGGCGAAAAACGCCATCCTGATCGTCGAATTCGCCAAGGAACTGCACGAACAAGGCCGCAGCCTGTACGACGCGGCGATCGAGGCGTGCCGCATGCGTCTGCGCCCGATCATCATGACCTCGCTGGCGTTCATCCTCGGCGTGGTACCGTTGACCATCGCCAGTGGCGCCGGTGCCGGCAGCCAGCACGCCATCGGTACTGGCGTGATCGGCGGCATGATCAGTGCGACCGTGCTGGCTGTCTTCTGGGTACCACTGTTCTTCGTCGCAGTGTCGTCACTGTTCGGCAGCAAAGAGCCGGAAAAAGACGTCACCCCTGAAACTCCACGTTATGAGGCTGGGCAATGACCAAGTCTTTGTTGTCCCTGGCAGTAACCGCTTTCATTCTTGGCGGCTGCTCGCTGATCCCTGACTACCAGACCCCGGAATCGCCGGTGGCTGCGCAGTGGCCGCAAGGCCCTGCGTACTCGCCGACGCAGTCGGCGGAGGTTGCCGCCGCCGAGCAGGGCTGGCGCCAGTTCTTCCACGACCCGGCACTGCAGCAGCTGATCCAGACCGCGCTGGTCAACAACCGCGACCTGCGCGTCGCCGCGTTGAACATCGATGCCTACCGTGCGCAGTACCGCATCCAGCGCGCCGACCTGTTCCCGGCGGTTTCGGCCGACGGCAGCGGCAGCCGCCAGCGGGTGCCGGCGAACATGTCGCAAACCGGTCAGGCGGGCATCACCAGCCAGTACTCGGCCACCCTGGGCGTCAGCGCCTATGAGCTGGACCTGTTCGGCCGTGTGCGCAGCCTGACCGAGCAGGCCCTGGAAACCTACCTGTCCAGCGAGCAGGCACGTCGCTCCACGCAGATCAGCCTGGTGGCCAGCGTGGCCAACGCCTACTACACCTGGCAGGCCGACCAGGCGTTGTTCAAGCTGACCGAAGAAACGCTGAAGACCTATGAGGAAAGCTACAACCTCACCCGTCGCAGCAACGAAGTCGGCGTAGCCTCGGCACTCGACGTCAGCCAGGCGCGCACCGCCGTGGAAGGCGCCCGGGTCAAGTACTCGCAGTACCAGCGCCTGGTCGCCCAGGACGTCAACAGCCTGACCGTGCTGCTGGGCACCGGCATTCCCGCCGACCTGGCCAAGCCGCTGGAGCTCAATGCCGACCAACTGGCCGAAGTACCGGCCGGCCTGCCGTCGGACATCCTCCAGCGTCGCCCGGATATCCAGGAAGCCGAGCACCTGCTCAAAGCCGCCAACGCCAACATTGGTGCGGCCCGTGCAGCGTTCTTCCCGAGCATCAGCCTGACCGCCAACGCCGGCAGCCTGAGCCCCGACATGGGTCACCTGTTCGCGGGCGGCCAAGGCACCTGGCTGTTCCAGCCGCAGATCAACCTGCCGATCTTCAACGCCGGCAGCCTGAAGGCCAGCCTGGATTACTCGAAGATCCAGAAGGACATCAACGTCGCCAAGTACGAAAAGACCATCCAGACCGCCTTCCAGGAAGTCTCCGATGGCCTGGCGGCGCGCAAGACCTTCGAAGAGCAGCTGCAGGCGCAACGCGACCTGGTACAGGCGAACCAGGACTACTACCGCCTGGCCGAACGCCGCTATCGCATCGGTATCGACAGCAACCTGACTTTCCTCGACGCCCAGCGTAACCTGTTCAGCGCCCAGCAGGCGCTGATCGGCGACCGCCTGTCGCAGCTGACCAGCGAGGTCAACCTGTACAAGGCGCTTGGCGGTGGCTGGTACGAGCAGACCGGGCAGGCCAACCAGCAGGCATCGGTGGAAGCACCGAAAGGCTGATCGGCCCTGTGACAGCAAAGAGCCCACCTGTAGCGGTGGGCTTTTTGTTTGTCGGTTGCCTGTGCAGGCGGCCTCTTCGCGGGTAAACCCGCTCCCACAATGTTTTGCATAAATTCTGAAGGCTGTGCAGTACCTGTGGGAGCGGGTTTACCCGCGAAGAGGCCAGTACAGAAAAACAATTAACCAACCGGAACATTCCGTTCGATTATCGCCCGTTTCCGTTTGCGGCGAATTGCCTCACCCCTGCCCTACCCCGCACCATCCTCTCCACGCAACGTTGCCCCGGTTCATCCCAAAAGACCCGCACCTGCAGGCCGCATCCTGCAGCGCACCGGCTCGCCCATAAAAACAAGAGATCCACGACAGATGAGCACTTTGCAACCCGCACGCCAGCTGCTGCCCGGCCTGTTGGCCATGTCCTGCGCACTCCCCGTGTTCGCCGCCGACAACGGTGGTTTCCTGGAGGACGCCAAGGCCACCCTCAACCTGCGCAACTTCTACATCAACCGCAACTTTGTCGACCCGGCCCACTCGCAGGCCAAGGCCGAGGAATGGACGCAGAGCTTCATCCTCGACGCCCGCTCAGGCTTCACCCAGGGCACCGTCGGTTTTGGCGTGGACGTACTGGGCCTGTACTCGGTCAAGCTTGACGGCGGCAAAGGCACCACCAACACCCACTTGCTGCCGGTGCACGACGATGGCCGCCCCGCCGATGACTTCGGCCGCCTAGGCGTGGCACTGAAAGCCAAGCTGTCCGAAACCGAGTTGAAAGTGGGTGAATGGATGCCGGTACTGCCGATCCTGCGCTCGGACGACGGCCGCTCGCTGCCGCAAACCTTCCGCGGCGGCCAGCTGACCTCGAAGGAAATCGCTGGCCTGACCCTGTACGCTGGCCAGTTCCGCGGCAACAGCCCACGCAACGACGCCAGCATGGAAGACATGTCACTGAACGGTAAGGCAGCGTTCACCTCCGACCGTTTCAACTTTGGCGGCGGCGAGTACACCTTCAACGACAAGCGCACGATGATCGGCCTGTGGGACGCCCAGCTCAAGGACATCTACCGCCAGCAATACCTCAATCTGGTGCACAGCCAACCCTTGGGCGACTGGACCCTGGGCGCCAACCTGGGCTACTTCATCGGTAAGGAAGACGGCGCCGAACGCGCTGGCGAACTGGACAACCGCACCGCCTCGGCCATGTTCTCGGCGCGCTATCAGGGCCACACCTTCTACGTCGGCTTGCAGAAGGTCAGCGGCGACAACGCCTGGATGCGGGTCAACGGCACCAGCGGCGGCACCCTGGCCAACGACAGCTACAACTCCAGCTTCGACAATGCCAAGGAACGCTCCTGGCAGGTGCGTCATGACTTCAACTTCGCCACCGTCGGCGTGCCAGGCCTGACCCTGATGAACCGCTACATCAAAGGTGACAACGTCACCGCAGGCGGCGTGGACGATGGCAAGGAATGGGCGCGGGAAACCGAGTTGGCCTATGTGGTGCAGTCGGGCAGCTTCAAGGACCTGTCGCTGAAGTGGCGCAACTCCACCATGCGCCGGGACTTCAGCACCAACTCGTTCGACGAGAACCGGTTGATCGTGAGTTACCCGCTGAATCTGCTTTGAATTCTTCGCGGGCACGCCCGCTCCCACAGGTTCGCCACAGTTTCAGAATCTGTGCCGAACCTGTGGGAGCGGGTTTACCCGCGAAGAGACCAGATGCCACAACAAATAACCCTAAGATATAAACAAATCAATAAACCTTCTTTGACGACATATGCAGCAACCGCTTGAATAGGCGCTTGATCCCCGCCCCAGAGCCGTGACATGGACCTCCGTCAGCTGCGCTACTTCATCGCCCTCACCGAATACCGCAGCTTCGTCCGCGCCGCCGAGGCCATGGGCATCACCCAACCTGCCTTCAGTCGCGCCATCCCGAGCCTGGAACACAGCTTCGGCAGTGCTGCAGATGACTTCACCCCGCACCTGCAGACCGAGCACCTGGCAGTGCTGCGCAGCGTGGTGCAGGCCAGCGACGCCATCGGCAGCGCCAGCGAAGAGGCCGTTGCCGAAGACCTGGCCAGCGGTCGCCTGGTGCGCCTGCACTGGCGCAACCTGCCGCCGGCGCTGGAGGTGCTGAGCGTGCGTTGCGGAGTGGTCAGCCGCAGCGGCTACCGGCTGTCGCCGGCGGCGCGAGCGATGATCGAGACGCTGATGGGGCTGGATAGGCCGGTGCGGTCTGCTGCCATTCGCTGAGCTGATGATGGTGGCAGGGGCGGGCTATCCTGAGCTATATCGGTCGCCTGTACCGGCCCTTTCGCGGGTAAACCCGCTCCCACAGGTACAGCGCAGCCCTCAGGAGTTGTGGTGACCCTGTGGGAGCGGGTTTACCCGCGAAGAGGCCAGAACAGGCAATACACCTCGATCAGGCAACCAGGGAGGCACAACAATGAAAACCCTCGTCGACCACCTGAGCCAATACGCCAGCTACCACCGCGACCCACGCAACATCGCCACCCACTTCGTCGGTATCCCGATGATCGTGCTGGCGGTGACCATCCTGCTGTCGCGCCCGGGTTGGGAGGTGGCCGGCATGTGGCTGTCCCCTGCCCTGCCGGCGGCGGCAGCCTCGGTCTGGTTCTACCTGCGTCTGGACCTGCGCTTCGGCCTGGTGATGGGGTTGTTGTTGGGGCTATGCCTGTGGGTCGGCCAGGTGCTGGCGATGCAGACGACAGCGCTGTGGCTCGGCGCCGGGCTGGGGGCGTTCGTGGTGGGCTGGATCATCCAGTTCGTTGGCCATTACTACGAAGGCCGCAAGCCGGCGTTTGTCGATGATGTCAGCGGGCTGATCATCGGGCCGCTGTTCGTGGTGGCAGAAGCTGCGTTCATGCTGGGCCTGTGCCCGGCCCTGAAGCGTGCTGTCGAGACCAACGCCGGCCCGGTGGCCATGCGGCAGAAGAATGCGGCCATGTAAACACTCCATGGCCCTACCGCTGGTATAGGCATTACTGCTGTCGCGACTCTATACCCAGTTCATCCCACACCGACTCAGCCAGGTGGAAAGTGGCATTTGCCGCCGGAATGCCGCAATAGATCGCGCTCTGCATCAGCACTTCCTTGATCTCGTCGCGGGTCACGCCGTTGTTGGCTGCCGCGCGCAGGTGCAGCTTCAGCTCGTCGTTGCGGTTCATGCCGATCAGCATGGCGATGGTAATCAGGCTTCGGGTATGCCGTGGCAGGCCCGGGCGGGTCCAGATGTCACCCCAGGCGTGGCGGGTGATCATCTCCTGGAACTCGCCATTGAAGTCGTTGAGTTTCTCCAGGCTGCGGTCCACGTGGGCATCGCCAAGCACTGCGCGGCGTACTTGCATACCGGCGTCGTAACGTTGTTTCTCGTCCATGGCGTTGTCCTCAGTGAGCCAGCAGGAAGTCGAGCACGCGGCGGCTGAAGCGCTCGCCGATTTCGACGTTGGACAGGTGTGCCGCCGGGAAGTCGACGTACTCGGCACCTTCGATACCGGCCTGCATGAAACGGCCGTGCTCCGGGGTGGTCACCACGTCTTCGGTACCGGCAACGATCAGCGCTGGCACCCGGATACGGCCCAACTGCTCGCGGTAATCGGCATCTCGCACCGCTGCGCAGTTGCCGGCATAACCTTGTGGGCTGGTTTGCGCCAGCATCTGGCAGATGCGCTGGGCTTGCGCTGGCTGGGCCTGGGCGAAGCCAGGGGTGAACCAGCGGGCGATGGAGGCATCGCGCAGGTCGACCATGGCCTGCTGGCCACCCTTGAGCACGGTGTCGATGCGGGTGTTCCACACCTCGTCGTTGGCGATTCTGGCGGCGGTGTTGCACAGGGTCAGGCTGTGCAGGCGCTGGCCTGCATTGATGCCCAGCCACTGGCCGATCAGGCCACCCATAGACAGGCCGACGAAATGCGCCTTGGCGATGTCCAGGCCATCGAGCAGGGCCAGCACGTCACGGCCCAGCTGTTCGATGCTGTAAGGGCCTTCAGTGACCAGCGACCCACCGTGGCCACGGGTATCGTAGCGCAGCACGCGCAAGTGCTGGCTCCACAGGGGAATCTGCGTGTCCCACATACCCAGGTCGGTGCCCAGCGAGTTGGACAGGAGCAGCACCGGGGCGTTTTCCGGGCCATCGATCTGGTAGTTCAAAACGCCATCGGCCAGTTGCAAGTGCGCCACAGCGGTCTCCTTCAGGCAGTGAAACGTTGATGTTCGGACACGGCGCGCGCTACCCAGACGCGGGCCTGCCCCAGGTAATGGGCAGGGTCGAGCAGGCGATCGAGTTCTTCGGCAGACAGTTCGGCGCTGACCTGCGGCTCGTCACCCAGCACGGCACGCAGGTGGCGCTGTTCGGCTACGGCGCGCTGGCAGCACTGCTCCAGCAGGTGGTGGGCGCGGTCGCGACCCAGGCGCTGGGCGAGGACGATGCTCACCGCTTCGGCCAGCACCAGCCCCTGGGTCAGGTCGAGGTTACGGCGCATGCGCACGGCATCCACCTCCATGCCATCGGCAATCACCTGGGCCTGGCGCAGTGCACCGGAGACCAGGCAGCAGATATCCGGCAGGGTTTCCCATTCGGCATGCCACAAGCCGAGGCTGCGCTCGTGCTCCTGGGGCATGGCAGCGAGCATCGTCGAGACCAGGCCCGGCACTCGGGTCGCGGCACCGATCAGTACTGCGGCGCCCACCGGGTTGCGCTTGTGCGGCATGGTCGAGGAACCGCCCTTGCCCGGCGCGGAGGGCTCGAACAGTTCCCCCGCCTCGGTCTGCATCAGCAGGCTGACATCTCGGCCGAACTTGCCCAGGCTACCCGCCACCAGGCCCAGCACCGAGGCAAACTCCACCAGACGGTCGCGCTGGGTGTGCCAGGGCTGCTCGGGCAGGCTCAGCTTGAGCTGCTCGGCCAGGGCTTCGGCCACCGGCATCGCCTTGCTGCCCAGGGCGGCCAGGCTGCCCGAGGCGCCACCAAACTGCAGCACCAGCAAGCGTGGGCGTAGCTCTTGCAGCCGTTGGCGGTGACGGGTCAAGGCGCCCAGCACACCAGCCAGTTTCATGCCCAGGGTCACCGGGGTGGCGTGCTGCAACCAGGTGCGCCCCACCAGAGGCGTGTCGGCGTACTGCAAGGCCTGGCGCGACAAGGTGTCGGCCAGTTTGCCCAGGTCGGCTTCGATCAGCTCGAGGGCAGCGCGCAGTTGCAGGACCAGGCCGGTGTCCATCGCGTCCTGGCTGGTGGCGCCCAGGTGCACGTAACGCTCGGCCTCGGGCACGCCACTGGCGATCACCTTGCCCAACGCCTTCACTAGCGGGATCGCCGAGTTGCCAGCAGTGGCGATGGCATTGGCCAGCGCGCCAACGTCATAGCGCTCGGCGTGGCAGGCCGCCTCGATGGCCGCCACCGCGCTGTGCGGGACCAGCCCGGCAGCCGCCTCGGCCCGCGCCAGCGCCGCTTCGAAATCGAGCATGCCCTGCAGGCGGCCACGGTCGGAGAAGATCTCGCGCATGGCCGGCGCGGTGATGTAGGCGTCGAACAGTTGGTTGGTCATGCCATGTCCTTAATTATCATGGTGCGCAGGTAATTCTAGACACCCCTGGTTACACACTCGGTTCGCTATCTGACTGGCAACTGGCCTTGTGCCTGACAGGACCGGCCTCTTCGCGGGCAAGCCCGCTCCCACAGGTCCCGTTGTGCAGTGGGCAACGATTATCCTGTGGGAGCGGGCTTGCCCGCGAAGAGGCCGGTACAGGTCAAACCCGCTCGATGGCCAGCGCCAAACCTTGGCCTACGCCTACGCACATGGTCGCCAGCCCCTTGCGCCCACCACTTTTCTCCAGTTGGTGAAGCGCGGTCAGCACAAGGCGCGCACCGCTCATGCCCAGCGGGTGGCCCAGGGCGATGGCACCGCCGTTGGGGTTCACCTGCGGCGCATCGTCGGCCACACCCAGCTCACGCAGCACCGCCAAACCCTGGCTGGCAAAGGCTTCGTTAAGCTCGATCACATCGAAATCATTCACCGCCACACCCAGACGCTCGGTCAACTTGCGCACCGCCGGCACCGGGCCGATGCCCATCACTCGCGGTGCAACACCGGCGCTGGCCATGCCCAGTACCCGGGCACGTGGGGTCAGGCCATGTTTCTTCACCGCCTCGGCCGAAGCCAGGATCAACGCCGCAGCACCGTCGTTCACGCCCGAAGCGTTGCCGGCGGTGACGGTCTTGTCCGGGCCGTTGACCGGCTTGAGCCTGGTCAGGGCTTCCAGTGTGGTTTCCGGGCGCAGATGCTCGTCACGCTCGACGATGGTCTCGCCCTTCTTGTGCGCGATACGCACCGGCACGATTTCTTCGGCGAAGAAACCGGCGGCCTGGGCGGCAGCAGCCTTCTGCTGGCTGCGCAGGGCAAAAGCGTCCTGGTCAGCGCGCGAAACCTGGTAATCGTCAGCCACGTTGTCGGCGGTTTCCGGCATGGAGTCCACGCCGTACTGGCTCTTCATCAGCGGGTTGATGAAACGCCAGCCGATGGTGGTGTCTTCAAGCTTCATGTTACGCGAGTAGCCGCTTTCGGCTTTGCCCATGACGAACGGGGCACGCGACATCGACTCGACGCCACCGGCAATCGCCAGCTCCATTTCGCCGCTGGCAATGGCGCGGAAGGCAGTGCCGATGGCATCCATGCCCGACGCGCACAGGCGGTTCAGGGTAACGCCCGGGACGCTCTCCGGCAGGCCGGCCAGCAGCAGCGCCATGCGCGCTACGTTGCGGTTGTCTTCACCGGCCTGGTTGGCGCAGCCGAAGAACACTTCGTCAACTTGATCCCACTGCACGCTGGGGTTGCGCTCGATCAGCGCTTTCAGCGGCACGGCGGCAAGGTCGTCGGCCCGCACGCCGGCCAGGGCGCCGCCGAAGCGGCCGATCGGGGTGCGAATGGCGTCACAGATGAATACGTCACGCATCAGGCTTCTCCTGCCACCTGGCCATGGGCCGCGGCGGTACGGGCTTCGAGGTCACGCAGGGCGGACAGCTCGACTTCGGTAGGTTCGGCAGTGGTCTGCACATCGTCGGCAAAGCGGATCGCCCAGCCAGTGTCGGCGATGATCTGCTCACGGGTCACGCCCGGGTGGATGGCGGTGACGACGAATTCGTGGGTGCCGGCTTCCGGCTCCATGATGCACAAGTCGGTGATGATGCCGACCGGGCCATCGCCTGGCAGGCCAAGGCGTTTGCGCGAGTCACCGCCTTCACCGTGGCCAACCGAGGTGATGAAGTCCAGCTTGTCGACGAAGGCACGCGGCGACTGCTTGAGGATAATCAGCACCTGCTTGGCGGAACCGGCGATTTCCGGTGCGCCACCAGCACCCGGCAGGCGGGTTTTCGGGGCGTGATAATCACCGACCACGGTAGTGTTGATGTTGCCGAAGCGGTCGACCTGGGCGGCACCGAGGAAGCCGACATCGATGCGCCCACCTTGCAGCCAGTAGCGGAAGATCTCGCCGGTCGGCACCACGGTGTCAGCGGTTTCGGCCAGTTCGCCGTCACCGATCGATAGCGGCAGCACGCTTGGCTTGGCCCCGATCGGGCCGGATTCGTAGATCAGCACCACGTCAGGCGACGAGGTCAGGCGCGCCAGGTTGGCAGCCTTGGATGGCAGGCCGATGCCGACGAAGCACACAGCACCGTTGCGCAGGCGACGGGCTGCGGCGACGGTCATCATTTCGGAAGTGGAGTAGCTCATTGTGCGGCCTCCGCAGTGCTGGCCAGCTTGGCCTTAAATTCGTTGAAATCGGCAGTGCCACGGATGTAGGTGTCGATCCAGGCGGTGAACGATTCGCGGCTGCGCGCAATCGGGTCCCAGGCCTGGTAGAAGCGGTTGTCACGCTCGTAGTAGCCGTGGGCATAGGACGGGTGCGCACCACCAGGTACCAGGCATACCGCGCTCAGGGCCCAGGTCGGCAGCACGCAGGCGTTCATCGGGGCCTGCAGGTCGTCGACGATTTCCTCGACGGTGACGATGCAGCGCTTGGCGGCCAGGGCGGCTTCCTTCTGCACACCGAGAATACCCCACAGCAGCACGTTGCCTTTGCGGTCGGCCTTTTGCGCGTGGATCACGGTAACGTCCGGGCGCACCGACGGCACCGCTGCCAGCACTTCCCCGGTGAACGGGCAGGTGACGCTTTTGATCAGCGGGTTGACCTTCGGCAGGTCGGAACCGGCGTAGGCACGCAGCACGGCGAACGGCAGGCCAGATGCACCGGCGACATAGGCGTTGGCCAGGTCGGCGTGGCTGTGCTCTTCGATTTCGATGGCGTGCGGCCACTGTTTCTCGACGGCATCACGCAGGCGGTGCAGCGAACCGACACCTGGGTTCCCCCCCCAGGAGAAGATCAGCTTGCTGGCGCAACCGGCGCCGATCAGCTGGTCGTAGATCAGGTCCGGAGTCATGCGCACCAGGGTCAGGTCGCGCTTGCCCTGACGGATGATCTCGTGGCCGGCGGCAGTCGGGATCAGGTGGGTAAAACCTTCGAGGGCGACGGTATCGCCATCCTGGATGAACTGCTTCACGGCTTCGTGAAGCGGGAGAATTGCAGCCATTTGGAGACTCCTGGTCAGGGTGCTTCGGTGAGCTCAGATTAAGGAGACTGGTGGGTGGCTTACAATCCGATAATCGACTATTTGTGCGATTATCGAACAATTTGTTGTCCTGCTACTCATTCACTACCGTGTCGAATTCTTCGCAGCACAAGGCTGCTCCTACAGGGGGCGGCGTCGCCTGTGTAGGAGCAGCCTTGTGCTGCGAAGGGCCGCAAAGCGGCCCCCGGGCCTCAAGTCGCGTCAGCGTGGCTCACCAGCCCTTTCACGATCACACCCACGGTCGCCAACCCCGCCGGCACCAGCAACGCTGTCAGTACCTGTTCGAAGTTCCAACCCAGCCCCAGCAACGTCGCACCACTCCAGGCCCCGAGAATCGCCCCGAAGCGGCCGATACCCAGCATCCACGATACCCCCGTGGCGCGGCCTTGGGTGGGATAGAAACGCGCCGCCAGCGACGGCATCGCCGACTGGGCGCCGTTCACGCACATGCCGGCGACCAGCACCAGCGTGGCCAATACGGTGATGTTGCCCAGGCTCTGCCCCACGGCGTAGGCGAACACCCCGGCCAGCAGGTAGAAAATGCCGATCACCTTGTGCGGATTGAAGCGGTCCATGGCCCAGCCCACGCCGACGGCACTCAGCACGCCACCGAACTGGAACAGGGCGCCGATGAAAGCAGCCTGCTCCATGCTCGCGCCGCTGTCGCGCATCAAGGTTGGCAGCCAGCTGGTCAGCAGATAGACGATCACCAGGCCCATGAAGTAGGTCAGCCACAGCAACATGGTGCCCGTGCCGTAAGTGCCGGAGAAGATCAGCGCAAACACGTTGCGCGCGGCCACCGCCTTCTGTTCCGGTACGCTGAAGCTGCCCGCCTCGGCCACGACCTGCGGCGCGATGGGCGACAAGGTCTTGCGCACCTTGTCGGTACCCCGGTTACGCACCACCAGGAACCGCGCCGACTCCGGCAACCACACCATCAGCACCAGCGCCAGCAGCAACGGCAGCACGCCACCGATCACCAGCAGGCTGTGCCAACCGTAGGCCGGGATCATCTTGGCGGAAATGAAACCACCACCGGCCATACCCAGGTTGAAGCCGCAGAACATGCTGGTCACCAGCAGCGACTTGAGGCGCTCGGGGGTGTATTCAGACAAAAGCGTAGTGGCGTTGGGCATGCCTGCGCCAAGGCCCAGACCGGTCAGAAAGCGCAACACCAGCAACTGGTCGACGTTGCTGGCATAGGCCGAGGCCAGGCTGAAGCCGCCGAATACCAGCACCGCGCCGACCAATACGCCCTTGCGGCCAAAACGGTCGGCCAGCGGGCCGGAACCGAGGGCACCGAACACCATGCCGATCAATGCAGCGCTCATGACCGGGCCGAGGCTGGCGCGGTCAATCCCCCACTCCTGCGACAGGGCCGGGGCGATGAAGCCCATGGCAGCGGTGTCCAGGCCATCGAGGAAGACGATCAGGAAGCACAGCAGTACAACCCGCCACTGGTAGCGGGACAGCGGCTGCTGATTGATGAACGACTGGACGTCGAGGCTTTTGCCGACGTTGGTTTGCGCTTGGTTCATTGTTGTTATCCAGAATGAGGGGCACAGCCGGACCACTGCACGCGATCAACCGGTACAGAGGACGATAGTTGGAGGAATGCAGCTGGCGTCAGCCTGGATACAACGGTACTGCGCGCGGGTGCGGCCGCGGCAGCGAGGGGACAGTATTCATGGTAAGTGCCTCTGATGTTTTTCTTGTTCGGTCGGCACAGCCGACCGTTGCGAGAGACATTAATCAGCAGGCGGAGGCGGCGCAATTCACCGCGAACGACACTGTGCGTTTATCGCACAGGAAAGGGTTTTTACTGTTTTATTTTGGGGGCACAAAGCGCCCGGGGGCACTTCAGCCAAACAACTGATGGCAAAGGTCCCGGCTCGCCGCCAACAAAATCGGCAAGAACCGCTGCTCCAGCTCACTGCGCGTCACCCGCCCAACGTGGGTACTCACATTCAACGCCGCCAACACCTGCCCCGAGGCGTCATACACGGGCACTGCAATCGAACGCAGCCCCTGCTCCAGCTCCTGGTCCACCACGCACCAGCCCTGGGCACGTACCTGCTGGATACAGGCGAACAGTGACTCGGGGTCATGCAAGGTACGGCTGGTACGCGCCTTCAGGTCGGCACGTTCCAGGTATTCACGCAGGCTGGTGTCGTCCATGGCCGCCAACAGAATGCGCCCCATGGATGTGCAATAGGCAGGCAGGCGCCCGCCCACCGAGAGGTCGACCGAAATCAGCCGCTCCACCGTGGCCGAGCGGGCTATATAAAGAATGTCGTCACCTTCGAGCGTAGCCATGTTGGCCGCCTCGTGCAGCTGGTCGCTGATGCGGTCCAGGTAAGGCTGGGCAGAAATCGCCAGCGGTGTCGACGACAGGTACGCATGCCCGAGCGTCAGCACTTTGGGCAACAGCGAATAGGTGCGCCCGTCGGTGGTGGCATAACCCAGCTTGATCAACGTGTGCAGGCAACGGCGCACCGCCGCCCGGGGGATTTCTGTGCGGTGGCTGATCTGGGCGATGGTCAGGTGGCGCTTGCGTTCCTGGAAGGCCTGGATCACAGCCAGGCCACGCGCCAGGGAGGTCATGAAATCCGGGTCGCCGGTAAAGGCCTGGATGCGCTTGGCCGGGGAAGCCACGATCGGCGGTGCCAGGGCTGCCGAGGCAGATCGTGCCTGCTCCGGATTGGCCGACTCTGGATTGACGGAATCGTTGGCCAGGGTTTCGTCACTCATCGCACACCTCAAAAAAACGCCCACTCGTGCGATTATCGAACAAACGGCCGATAATCGCAATTGACCGCTGACACTTTTACTTATACCTTTCTCATGCCACTTGTGGCTTCTTTGGAGAGACTGGTCAGGTACCCACCGTAGAAGTCCCCAGGCAACGGCCTCGTCTTTTGGCGAGGCCGTTTTTCATTCCATACCCTGTTGATGGTCCCGCTAATGCACTGCAGCGAACTTCTATCAGTCTCGCCTTTCAAACTTGCATGAAAGGCCCAAACTGTTGTCGGATGCATCCCGTTACTTGCGTCAGGTGATGTCAGGGTTAGGTAAATAACGATGTTCGGCGAAATCTCGGTTGCTATAATCGATTACGCAGGCCTCGACGATGCCTTGGCAATGGAGCCTTCCGCTGTATCAAGCCGTTGCGGCCAGCAAGGTATGTGCACGCTGCACAACGCATAACAACAGTCATCAAACTTAATTCAGGTACTACTGTGACGAAAGATGAACTGCGCGCGGAACTCGAGCGCCAGGCTGAACGTTACAAGGACGTTTACGGTGGCGAAGTCACTACTTACGCCGCCCAACCGGATCCGGAACGCAAACCTTGGCGCAAGCGTGCCAGCGTGCGCGACCAAGCCTTCAGCCAGGAACTGGAACGTATGGAGAAGGAACTGCGCAGCGACAATCCCTGACTCCCGGGACCACGCCAGCGCGTCGTCGCCCGGCCTGCCCGGGCGCGGTCGATCTTTACTGTCAGGCCGAAGATGAAATGGAATCACACAAATTTCATACGGCCGTTTGAATAGTGGCGAAGCGGCTTTTTCTTCAATTTTTTGTCTGATTTAGCCGGATTTTGTGCTTTTTAGCGGACATTTACCTACCTGTACCTACCGCCGCACACATCGCACTTGCGTCAGGAAGATTGCCATCGGTCTGTCGCAGATGCATCGATTGCCAAGGTTTTCTGGCATAATCCCGCCCCCCTATGACCGCCAGACAACCTTCATGATCGATTTATTCAGCGGACTGGATGCCTGGGTATTGGTGAGCCTGCTGCTCGCCTTGACCTTCGTACTCGCCTTCGAGTTCATCAATGGCTTTCATGACACCGCCAACGCGGTAGCTACCGTCATCTATACCAAAGCCATGCCGCCGCACCTCGCCGTGTTCTTCTCCGGCGTGTTCAACTTCCTTGGCGTTCTGCTCGGCGGTGTCGGGGTGGCCTATGCCATCGTGCACCTGCTGCCGGTAGAACTGCTGATCAATGTGAACACCGGACACGGCCTGGCCATGGTCTTCTCGCTGCTGGCTGCGGCCATCACCTGGAACCTGGGCACGTGGTACTTCGGCATCCCCGCCTCCAGCTCGCACACGCTGATCGGCTCCATCCTCGGCGTCGGCCTGGCCAATGCCCTGATCAACGACATCCCGCTGGGCGACGGTGTCAACTGGCAGAAGGCGATCGACATCGCCATGTCGCTGGTGGTCTCGCCCATGGCCGGCTTCGCTGTTGCCGCCCTGGTTCTGATCGGCCTGAAGTGGTGGCGCCCGCTGTCAAAGATGCACAAGACCCCCGAGCAGCGCCGCAAGCTCGACGACAAGAAGCACCCACCGTTCTGGAACCGCCTGGTACTGGTGGTCTCGGCCATGGGCGTGAGTTTCGTGCACGGCTCCAACGACGGCCAGAAGGGCATTGGCCTGATCATGCTGGTGCTGATCGGTATCGTCCCGGCCAAGTTCGTCCTCGACCTGAACAGCACCACCTACCAGATCGAGCGTACCCGTGACGCCACCCTGCACATGAGCCAGTTCTACCAGCGCAACGCCGCCACTCTGGGCGAGTTCCTGGCGCTGGGCAAGGCCAAGTCCAGCGACCTGCCGGAGCAGTTCAGCTGCAACCCGCAACAGACTGAGCCGACCATTGCCGCGTTGCAGTCCTCGCTGCAGGGCGTGACCGACTACCACAGCCTCAGTGCCGACCAGCGTGTCGAAGTGCGCCGCTACCTGCTGTGCCTGGACGACACGGCGAAGAAAGTCGGCAAACTGCCAGGCCTGGAGGCCCGTGAAAAGGCCGACCTGGAAAAACTGCGCAAAGACCTGACCGCCACCACTGAGTACGCCCCGTTCTGGGTGATCGTGGCCGTCGCCCTGGCCCTGGGCCTGGGTACCATGGTCGGCTGGAAGCGCGTGGTACTGACCGTTGGCGAAAAGATCGGCAAGCAAGGCATGACCTATGCCCAGGGCATGTCGGCGCAGATCACCGCGGCTTGCGCCATCGGCATGGCCAACATCTTCGCCCTGCCGGTATCGACTACCCACGTGCTGTCGTCCGGTGTGGCCGGCACCATGGTCGCCAACAAGAGCGGCCTGCAAGGCGGTACCGTGAAGACCATCCTGCTGGCCTGGGTACTGACCCTGCCTGCGTCGATGGGCCTGGCGGCCGGCCTGTTCTGGCTGGCGTCCAAAGCCATTGGCTGAGTGATACGGTTCTGAAAGAGGCGGCCTTCGGGTCGCCTTTTTTCTGTACCGGCACCTTCGCGGGTAAACCCGCTCCCACAGGTAATGCACAGCTCTTGATATCTGTGGTGAACCTGTGGGAGCGGGTTTACCCGCGAAGGGGCCGGTACAGGCAACCTACCTTTTCCTGCCCCCCAGCAACGACCCCATCAACCCCCGCACCAGTTGCCGCCCCAACTGGTTGGCCGCCTGGCGCACCGCCGACTTGATCGCCTGCCCCGCCGCACTCTGCAAAAACTCACCGGCCGTGTCGGCAAAGCTCTCCTCATCAGCTTTGGGTTGTGGCACCGGCTCCACCGGTTCGCCCTTGCGCTGGGTCAGCATTTCATAGGCCGATTCACGGTCCACCGGCTTGTCGTAACGCCCCGCCAGCGGCGAAGCGGCAACCAGCGCACTGCGCTCAGCCGCGCTCAAGGGCCCGATACGCGATTGCGGCGGTGCAATCAGCACTCGTTGCACCATCGCTGGTGTGCCTTTCTCTTCCAGGGTTCCCACCAACGCCTCGCCAATACCCAGCTCGGTCAGCACCGCCAGGGTGTCGAACGCCGGATTGGGGCGAAAGCCATCGGCCACCGCCCGCAGCGACTTCTGCTCCTTGGCAGTAAACGCCCGCAAGCCATGCTGAATGCGCAAGCCCAACTGGGCCAGCACCGCATCCGGCAAGTCCCCCGGCGACTGGGTGACGAAGTACACCCCCACGCCCTTGGAGCGGATCAGCCGCACCACCTGCTCCAGGCGATCCTGCAATGCCTTGGGCGTATCGTTGAACAGCAAGTGCGCTTCATCGAAGAACAATGCCAGCACCGGCTTTTCGGCATCGCCGCGCTCGGGCAACTGTTCGAACAACTCAGCCAGCAGCCACAGCAGGAAGGTCGCGTACACCTTGGGTGCCTCATGCACCAACCGGCTGGCGTCCAGCAGGTGGATACGTCCACGACCATCCGGGTCAGGCCGCAAGAGGTCCTCAAGCTGCAACCCCGGCTCACCGAACAGCGCCTCGGCGCCCTGCTGCTCCAGGGTAGCGAGTCGGCGCAACAGGGCCTGGGTGGAGGCGGTGGTCATCAGCGCGCTGTCTTCGCCCAGCAGTTGCGGATTGTCCTTCAGGTGCGCGAGCAGCGCCTTGAGGTCCTTGAGGTCGAGCAGCAGCAGGCCTTCACGGTCGGCTACCTTGAACGCCGCGTACAGCGCCGCCTGTTGGCTGTCGGTCAGTTCCAGCAAGTTGCCCAGCAGCAGCGGCCCCATTTCACTGAGGGTGGTCCGCAGCGGGTGGCCGGCCTGCCCGGCAATGTCCCACAGGCTCACCGGGTAAGCCTGGGGCGTGTGCCCCAGCCAGGGCATGCCGGCGATACGCTCGGCCACCTTGCCCTGCGGCGTACCAGCAGCGCCCAGGCCGCACAGGTCGCCTTTGACATCGGCGGCAAATACGGCCACCCCCGCGTCACTGAACGCTTCCGCCAGATGCTGCAGGGTGACGGTCTTGCCAGTACCCGTCGCGCCCGCCACCAGGCCATGGCGGTTGGCCAGCCTCATCGCCTGCCCAATTGGCTGGCCATCCGGGCCAGCGCCTACAACGATGGTCGAAAATTCCGACATCTCTTTAATCCTCTGCTCAAGCTTTACCCTAATTCGGCCGATACCTGTGGGTGATATTCGCCTTAATAGAGAGGGACAACCGAAAAGGGACTTTTCGGGATGTTGCACTGCTTTGCGACTCCACGCGTGCAAACGCCTGATATAAAACCTTAGCGGAACCGATTACGCCATGAACAAAAGCCTTCGTTTCAGCCACAAGATTCTTTTGGCCGCATCACTGATCGTGATACTCGCCTTCAGCCTGTTCACGCTCTACAACGATTACCTCCAGCGTAATGCGATCCGCGAGGACCTGGAAAACTATCTGGCTGAAATGGGCGCTTCCACTTCGACCAACATCCGCAACCTGTTCGAAGGCCGTATCAAGCTGGTGGAAAACCTGGCACAGAACATTGCCCAGGACCCGGCCAACGCAGAAACTCTGTTGGGCCAGAATGCACTGATCTCAAGCTTTCTCACGGTATACGTGGGCAAGGTCGACGGCGGCTTCAGCGTGCGCCCGGACACGAAGATGCCCGACGGCTACGACCCACGCACCCGCCCTTGGTACAAGGACGGCATGAACGCCGCCGGCGCGATCCTGACCGAGCCGTACATCGACATGGCCACCAACAAGATGGTCATCGGCATCATCAACAAAGTTTCCAGCAGTGTCGGCGTGGTCGGTGGTGACCTGGCCCTGGACGGCCTGGTGCAGATCATCAACTCGCTGAACTTCGGTGGCATGGGCTACGCCTTCCTGGTCAACGACCAGGGCAAGATCCTGGTGCACCCGGACAAAGACCTGGTGATGAAGTCGCTGTCGGACCTGTTCCCGCAGCACACGCCGAAACTGACCAGTGAGCTGACCGAAGTGCAGAGCGAAGGCCAGGCCCGCCTGCTGACCTTCACTCCGATCACCGGCCTGCCGTCGGCCAACTGGTACATCGGCCTGTCGGTGGACAAGGACAAGGCCTTCTCGATGCTCAGCACCTTCCGCACCTCGGCAGTGATTGCCACGCTGGTGGCGGTAGTGATCATCATCGGCCTGCTTGGCCTGCTGATCCGTGTGCTGATGCAGCCGCTGCACACTATGACCCGCGCCATGGAAGACATCGCCGAAGGTGAAGGCGACCTGACCAAGCGCCTGCGTATCCACAACCACGACGAATTCGGCATCCTGGGCAGCGCCTTCAACCGTTTCGTCGAGCGTATTCACAGCTCGATTCGCGAAGTGTCCTCGGCCACCGAGCAGGTCAACGAAGTGGCCCTGCGGGTCATCAGCGCCTCGAACTCGTCGATGACCAACTCCGACGAACAGTCCAACCGCACCAACAGCGTGGCCGCCGCCATTAACGAACTGGGCGCCGCCGCCCAGGAAATTGCCAGCAACGCCGCCCAGGCTTCGCAGCACGCCAGCTCGGCGCGGTTGCTGGCCGAAGAAGGGCAGCAGGTGGTGGAACGCAACATTGCGGCAATGAACCGCCTGTCCGACCTGATCGTCACTTCCAGCGCGCATATCGAGACGCTGAACAGCAAAACCGTCAACATCGGCCAGATCCTCGAGGTGATCACCAGCATTTCCCAGCAGACCAACCTGCTGGCGCTGAACGCGGCCATCGAAGCGGCCCGTGCCGGTGAAGCCGGGCGTGGTTTTGCCGTGGTCGCCGATGAAGTACGCAACCTGGCGCACCGCACCCAGGAGTCGGCGCAACAGGTGCAGACCATGATCGAAGAACTGCAGGTCGGCGCCCGCGAATCGGTCGAGACCATGGACCAGAGCCAGCGCCATAGCCAGGACAGCATGCAGATCGCCAACCAGGCCGGTGAGCGGCTTGACAGCGTTACCGTACGTATCGGCGAAATCGACGGCATGAACCAGTCGGTGGCCACCGCCACCGAAGAGCAGACCGCCGTGGTCGAGGCGATCAACATGGACATCAACGAGATCAACATGCTCAACCAGGAAGGCGTGGAAAACCTGCAGGCCACCCTGCGCGCCTGCTCTGACCTGGAGCAGCAGGCCGGCCGCCTGAAGCAGCTGGTGGGCAGCTTCCGCATCTGATCGCAAACCGCGTCGCCTGCTTCGCAGGTGAACCCGCTCCCACAGGAACTGCACAGACCCCGGGGCCTGTGTAATCCCTGTGGGAGCGGGTTAACCGGCGAAGAAGCCCACACCGCTCCCCGCCTTTCCCGCCCGCCCAACCTCGATCGAACAAACTATCCTTCTGATAGGTCCACCTTTAGGCGCGTCATCGCCGGCCCGTTAGCGCCAGATGACAGACCCGAAGACGATCCCGGAGGGATGCTGATCGTGCACATCGCCGACATCACCATGTTCTACGCCCCCGCCAGCGGCGGCGTACGTACCTATCTTGATGCCAAACACCACCGCCTCGGCGCCATTCAGGGCGTGCGTCACAGCTTGCTGATACCTGGTGCCAGCGCGCAACACGCCGATGGCATCTACCAGGTGCCCGCACCGCCGCTGCCGTTCGGCAACGGCTACCGCTTCCCGGTGCGCCTGGCCCCTTGGTGCAATGTGCTGCGCAGGCTCAAGCCCGACCTGATCGAAGTCGGCGACCCCTACCTGACCGCCTGGGCTGCGCTGGAGGCACGACGCAAACTCGATGTGCCGGTGATCGGCTTCTACCACTCCGATCTGCCGCTGCTGGTCAGTAACCGCATGGGTAACTGGTTCACCCCCAATGTCGAGGCCTACGTCAGCAAGCTGTACGGCAATTTCGACCGGGTCCTGGCCCCCAGCCAGGTCATGGCCGACAAGTTGCGCCGCCTGGGAGTGCGGGATGTGCACGTGCAGCGCCTGGGCGTCGACCTGGCCACCTTCCACCCCAGCCAGCGCGACCCGCAACTGCGTGCCGAACTGGGCATTGCCGATACCAGTCGCCTACTGATCTATGCCGGCCGTGGCTCGCGGGAAAAGAACCTGCCGGTGCTGCTCGAGTGCATGCGGCATCTGGGCCACCCCTACCACTTGCTGCTGGTGGGTTCGAACATGCCGGCCAACGTGCCGCAGAACGTCAGTGTGATCGATCACTTCTGCCCGGCACCAGAAGTCGCCCGGCTGATGGCCAGCGCCGACCTGCTGGTGCACGCCGGCGACCAGGAAACCTTCGGCCTGGTCATTCTCGAAGCGATGGCCAGCGCCACGCCGGTGGTGGCGGTGCGCGCCGGTGCTTTCGGCGAAATCGTCAACGAACAGTGCGGGCGCTTGTGCCGCCCCAACGATAGCCAAGCCATGGCGACGGCTGTGCAAGAGGCGTTCGAGGCCGGTGTGCGTAAACTCGGGGCACAGGCTCGACGCCATGTCGAGCAGCACTATTCGTGGGACAACGTGGTAGCCGGCCTGCTGCAGCACTACCAGGCCGTGCTCGGCCACCAGCCGCAGGTTCGTGCCCATGGTTGAGCCACTACCCACATCGCGCAGCCTGATGCTGGTGCTGCACGATGTCGCACCCGAGACCTGGCCCGACTACCAACCCTTCGTCCAGGCCATCGACGCCATCGGCGGCATCCCCATGACCTGGCTGGTGGTGCCAGACTTTCACCACTGCAACCCCCTGCAGCGCTCACCCACCTTCTGCCGCTTGCTCGAACGGCGCCTGGCCAGAGGTGACGAACTCGCTCTGCATGGTTTCTACCATGCCGACAACGGCCCGCCACCGCGCACGCCCGGCGAATACGTCATGCGTCGCATCTATACCCATGAAGGCGAGTTCTACGCCCTCGACCAGCAGCAGGCCCTGCAACGCCTGGAGCACGGCCTGGCCCTGTTCGGCCAGCAGGGCTGGCCAGTGGCCGGTTTCGTCGCGCCCGCCTGGCTGATGAGCGAAGGCACCCGCCAGGCACTGCGCCGCCTGCCGCTGCGCTACACCAGCACGCCGCAGCACCTGTACCGCTTGCCGGACTTCACCGCGATCAAGGCCCCAGGGCTGGTCTGGAGCGCCCGCAGCGCCTGGCGCCGAAGCCTGTCACGGGTGCTGTGCGACTGGCAATGCCGGCGCTGGCGCGACGCCGAGACCTTGCGCCTGGGCCTGCACCCGGTGGACATGCGTCATCGCGCGTCGCGCGACTACTGGCTGAACACCTTGCACACGCTGCTGGAACAGGGGCGTGAGCCCCTGACCAAGTCCACCTGGCTCGACCGCCAGGCCAACGCATGAACCGCCTGGCGTGGCTGGTACCGGCATTGCTCGGTGGCAGCGAGTTGTTGCCGAGGCTGCAGCGTTTCGCCCCCAGCCTGATGTTGACCCTGCTGGGCATGATCCTGCTGTGCTGGGTCATCAACGCCATTCGCCTGCGCCTGCTGCTCGGCCAGCAAGGCACAAGGCTTGGGCGCCTGCGCAGCCTGGGCGTGGTGATGGCCACCGAGTTCGCCATCTGCACCACCCCCGGCGGCAGCGGCGGCCCGTTGACCCTGATCGCCCTGCTGGCACGCGACCGTATCGGCCCGGCACGCAGCGGCGCGGTGTTTGCCATGGACCAGCTGAATGACCTGGTGTTCTTTTTCTGCGCGATGCTGGCGATTGCCGGTTATTCGCTGTTCCACAGCCTGGGCCACAGCCAGCAGAACATGTTGCTGGGCAGTGCGTTGCTGCTGTGCACGGCACTGGCCGGGGTGATTGGCCTGTTGCGCTACCGACGCACGGTGATGCGCGTGAACGGCAAGTTGCTGCGCCGCCTGGGCATGAGCCGGCAGCGCAAACGCCGCTGGGCGCGCAAACTGCTGCACTTCGTCGACGCGCTGCTGCAGACCTGGCGCCTGCCCAAGCGCACGCTGACCTTGGTGTTCACCCTGACCTGCGCCCATTGGGGCCTGCGCTACAGCGTGTTGTACCTGGTCTTGAGAGGGTTGGGGGTAGACCTGGCGTGGATCCCCAGCTTCCTGGTGCAGATGCTTTCGCTCAGTGCCGGCCAGTTCAGCCTGCTACCTGGCGGTGCCGGTGCCGCCGAGCTGACTTCCGCCAGCCTGCTGACACCACTGGTGGGCAGTTCGACCGCGGCTGCGGCGATCCTGATATGGCGGGCGGTCACTTACTACTTTTATCTGCTGGCGGGTGGGCCGGTGTTCGTGTGCCTGCTGGCGCGCCCGCTGCTGGAGCGCTGGCGGCGTCAGGTGGGTTGAGCTGCTGCCACAGTTCGGCAGCGCCGGGGAAATCGGTGCCATCGGTGTCGGCCAGGGCTTCAGGGTCGTAGCGGGCCAGGCAGCCTTCACCGAGGGTGGGTGGGGGTGAGGCGGTGGGGTTGTTGCGGGTCTTGGTCATTGGGTATCCCTCAAGATTGCCGGGGCTGCTGCGCAGCCCCAAGATCTCACCGACAACCCGACTCTGTCAGTCAAACACCACAGTCTTGTTGCCATGCACCAGCACCCGATCTTCCAGGTGATAACGCAGGCCACGGGCCAGCACCATCTTCTCCACATCACGGCCAAACCGGACCATGTCGTCGATGCTGTCGGCATGGCTGACACGTACCACGTCCTGCTCGATGATCGGGCCGGCGTCCAGCTCTTCGGTGACGTAATGGCAGGTCGCACCGATCAGCTTCACACCACGCAGGGCGGCTTGGTGATAGGGCTTGGCGCCGACGAACGACGGCAGGAAGCTGTGGTGGATGTTGATTACCTTCTCAGCATAGTCCTGGCACAGTTGCGGCGGCAGGATCTGCATGTAGCGGGCCAGCACCACCACGTCGGCGGCGTGCTCCTGCACCAGGCGCGACACTTCGGCAAAGGCCGGTGCCTTGTCCTTGGGGTCGACCGGTACATGGAAGAACGGAATACCGTGCCATTCGACCATGCTGCGCAAATCGTTGTGGTTGGAGATCACGCAAGGGATCTCACAGTCCAGTTCATCGGTGTGCCAACGGTGCAGCAGGTCGGCCAGGCAGTGCGACTCGCGGCTGGCCATGAGCACTACGCGCTTTTTCTGTGCCGAGTCGGTAATGCGCCAGGTCATGGAGAACTCTTCGGCGATCGGCGCAAACGCCTCGCGGAAGGCTTCGATACCGAACGGCAGCGATTCGGCGCGGATTTCATGGCGCATGAAGAACCAACCGCTCTGCTCATCGGAGTGGTGGCTGGCTTCGTTGATCCAGCCATTGTACAAGGCCAGGAAATTACTGACTTTCGCCACGATGCCAACACGGTCGGGGCAGGCGATCACCAGACGATAGGTGCGCATGAATGAGACTCCAGAACTTCGCAAAGGCGCTCATTCTAGCGGCCCGCCAGGAAAAACGCAGTATTGATCGCAGTGGCCGTAGCCTGTGTACCTGGACGAGATGCATTGCCGGCATTCTCTGACAGGCATGAGGAAATGCCGGATTAATTGTAAATTTTTGTTCACGTAGAGAAATGGTTGTCACACCTTAGTTAACAGTTAATTGCCCAACAATATGTTTACTTGCGAGTATTGCCTGTCTATTATTGCTCCACACATTTCTGAACACGCATTAAGGAACACTCCATGTCCCTGATCAACGAGTACCGCGCTACCGAAGAAGCCATCAAGGAACTTCAGGCCCGCCTGGCCAACCTGTCGCAGGATGACAAGCTGAAGAAAGAACTGGAGTTCGAAGGCAAACTGCGCGCCCTGATGGGTGAGTACTCCAAGTCGCTGCGCGACGTGATTGCCCTGCTCGACCCAGAGTCGAAACTGAGCAAGGCACCTCGTGGTGCGGTCAAGACTACTGCTACCAAGCGTGCGCGCAAGGTCAAGCAATACAAGAACCCGCACAACAATGAAGTGATCGAAACCAAAGGCGGCAACCACAAGACCCTGAAAGAGTGGAAAGCCAAGTGGGGTGGCGATGTGGTTGAAAGCTGGGCGACCCTGCTGGACTGATTGTCCACACACCCCTGCTGCTTATCGCAAACAAAAACGCCGGCACATTGCCGGCGTTTTTGTTTGTCCGCGTTTTTTGTCAGCCCTCAGCCAATTGCAAACTGTGCCTGCAGTTGCCGGGCATGCACCTGCCAGGCCTCCAGCACTCGCCGCCCCGCCTCGTCGGCGCCCTCCCAGGCCTGCTGCCGGGCCTGTTCGAAGTCGCCCAGCGTATTCGGCGCGCCCCACTGCGGGTCGCTCAGGCGCTGCTGGCAGAAGCTGAACCAGCGTTGCCGCTCTTCACCGGTCAAGGTCTCGGGGAAGTTGCGCGCCCGGTAACGGAATAACAGTTCGGGCAGGCGCGGGTCATCGAACATCCAGTGCCCACGGCCCAACTGCGCCGGTTCCAGCGCACGAACTTGCTCACATAAACGGCGGTCACGGTCCCCCAGAAATCCGTCATACAACTGTTGTTCCGGGTCTTCACTCGGGGCGAAGTCTTCCTTGCCGTAGATGTACTCCAGCTTGTCTTGCCATTGCGCCTGTTGCCTGGCCAGTTCTTCGCCGCGCAATTGTAACAACGTCAAGTCCAGGCCCAACCGTTGTTGATCGGCCGGGCGCAATACCGAGAGTGGCGCCAGCACCGGGCAGCGATTGATCTGCACCAGTTTGAGCGGAACGGGTAATTCTCCCTCGGCCAGTTCTTCATGGCGGGTATACAAACGCTGGCGTAGAACTTCAGCACTTTCCCGTAGTAGCGGTAAGGTTTCCTGATGCAGGTCGCAGACAATCAGCGCATTACGATTACGTGGGTGCCAGGCCAATGGCAATATGACACCAAGGTAATTACGTGCAGCCGAAAAGCGCCCGGATATATGCACCAATGGCTGCAACAAACGGATCTGCTCCATCACTTTATGCTTGCTGCGCAACTGGAACAGCCAGTCATACAACCTGGGCTGTTTCTGCCGGATAAGGCGGGCCAGGGCGATGGTCGCCCGCACGTCGGAAAGCGCTTCGTGAGCCTGACCATGGTCGATGCCATTGGCCTTGCTCAGCAGCTCCAGGCGCAGGCTGGTGCGCCCATCCTGTTGCGGCCACTCGATGCCATCCGGGCGCAACGCATAGGCTGTGCGCACGATATCGATCAGGTCCCAGCGGCTGTTGCCACCCTGCCACTCCCGGGCATAAGGGTCGAAAAAGTTGCGGTACAGGCTGTAGCGGGTCACTTCGTCGTCGAAGCGCAGCGTGTTGTAGCCGGCGCCACAGGTACCTGGTTGCGCCAGTTGCGCGTGCACCCGGGTCATGAACTCGGCTTCGCACAGGCCTTGCTCGGCCAACAATTGCGGGGTGATGCCAGTCACCAGACAGGCGGCCGGGTGCGGCAGGATATCGTCGGAAGGCCGGCAATAAAGGCTGATCGGCTCGTCGATCTCGTTGAGGTCGAAGTCGGTGCGCACGCCAGCCACCTGTAGCGGCCGGTCGCAGCGCGGGTTGATGCCGGTGGTTTCGTAGTCGTGCCAGAAAATGCTGGAGGTCACGGGGTCGTCCTGTATCGAGGTCGACCCGATTCTAGCGCGATTCTGGCGCGACTCCAGCGAGCCAAGGCTTCGTGGGCTCGGGGCTCAGGCGGAAGCGTTGGCAGGGCGAAAACTGAAAAAGTCGCGCAACGAGTGGACGAATTCGTCGTACTCGCGGGGCGCCTGCAGCAGCATGAAGCCCGAATCGTAGTGCCCGGGTGTCTGGTCTTCGCGGCACCACAGGCAGCTGGCGGTAAGGTTGACGAATTGATGCCCGCCGCCGACCAGCGGCAGGCGCAATTGCAGATCGTAGTCGGGCCCGACCAGCACAGGTAGCTGGCTGATCAGCATCAGCCCGTCTTCAGAGGCATTGCCCAGTTGACCGATCGCCTGACCGGTAAAGCGGTTGAACACCTTGAGGACACAAGGCAACTGATGGCGTTCGATGTGGCGCTTGTTGAACATGATCGCAAGTGCAGTCCGTATCCGATGCCAGGAATACGTGGAACTGGCGGTTGTTGTAACACCTGAGTTACAGATTAGCTCAGCATGCACTGCAAATCCCGTGAAAAAATTCAAACCTTGGTGTTAACGCCAAGGTGCGGCGGTCACCGGGTTGGCCACGGCAGCTTCGGCGCCGCGCCAATGGCCAAGTTTCTCCAAGGTCTGCAGGCGTGCCTGGGCGCGATAGGCATACTCATTGCCCGGGTACTGCTGGATCAGGTACTGGTAAGTCTGCGCGGCATCCACGTACAAGGCCTGGCGTTCCAGGCACTGACCACGCAGCAGCGACACCTCGGGGTGGATGAACGGTCGCGCACGGCTGGTGCGGTCGACCTGCGACAGCTCGAGCATGACCCGTGCGCAATCGCCACGGTCGTAGGCGCGGTAGGCATTGTTCAGGTGGTGGTCCATGGACCAGCGGGTGCAGCCGACGGCACTGGCCGCCAGAGCTAAAACGATCAGGGCTCGCATGGGGGTCTCCTTTGATGCCAGTGTATCGGCCTTTGCCGGCAAATCTTCACACCCTTTTGCAAGGATACCCTGCCCGTTCAAATGCCACCCTGCCTTGGTCGCAGGTAGTGCAACGGAACAATGACTACAGCGAGATTCAGGAGTAGCCTTTCGCTGCGCTTCACTATAGGAGTCTGTGCATGAGCATCCGCCGTACCAAAATCGTCGCCACCCTTGGCCCCGCCAGCAACTCGCCGGAAGTGATCGAACAGCTGATCCTCGCCGGCCTGGACGTGGCACGCCTGAACTTCTCCCACGGCACTCCGGACGAGCACAAGGCCCGCGCGCGCCTGATCCGAGAAATCGCCGCAAAGAACGGCCGCCATGTTGCACTGCTGGGCGACCTGCAGGGTCCGAAGATCCGCATCGCCAAGTTCGCCAACAAGCGCATCGAATTGAAGATCGGTGACAAGTTCACCTTCTCCACTGCCCACCCGCTGACCGAAGGCAACCAGGACATCGTCGGTATCGACTACCCCGACCTGGTCAAGGACTGCGGCGTTGGTGACGAATTGCTGCTCGACGATGGGCGCGTGGTCATGCGCGTCGAGACCGCCACCGCAGATGCCCTGCACTGCGTGGTGATCATCGGTGGCCCGCTGTCGGACCACAAAGGCATCAACCGTAAAGGTGGCGGCCTGACCGCACCGGCCCTGACCGAAAAAGACAAGGCCGACATCAAACTGGCCGCGGAAATGGACCTGGACTACCTGGCCGTGTCCTTCCCGCGTGACGCCAGCGACATGGAATACGCGCGCAAGCTGCGCGATGAAGCCGGCGGCAGCGCCTGGCTGGTGGCCAAGATCGAACGCGCCGAAGCGGTGGCCGACGACGAGACCCTCGACAAGCTGATCCTCGCCTCCGACGCCGTCATGGTCGCTCGTGGCGACCTGGGCGTGGAAATCGGCGACGCCGAGCTGATCGCCATCCAGAAAAAGATCATCCAGCACGCCCGTCGCAACAACAAGGCGGTGATCGTGGCGACCCAGATGATGGAGTCGATGATCCAGAACCCGATGCCGACCCGCGCCGAAGTGTCCGACGTGGCCAACGCCGTGCTGGACAACACCGATGCGGTGATGCTGTCGGCCGAGAGTGCCGCCGGTGCCTACCCGATCGAAGCCGTCCAGGCCATGGCCCGCATCTGCCTGGGTGCCGAAAAGCACCCGACCAGCCAGAAGTCCAGCCACCGCCTGCACACCACCTTCGAGCGCTGCGACGAAAGCATCGCCCTGGCGGCCATGTACACCGCCAACCACTTCCCGGGCGTGAAGGCGATCATCGCCCTGACCGAGAGTGGCTACACCCCGCTGATCATGTCGCGCCTGCGTTCACATGTGCCGATCTTCGCCCTGTCGCCGCACCGCGCCACCCAGGCGCGCGCATCGATGTTCCGCGGCGTGTACCCGATCGCCTTCGACCCGGCCTCGCAGCCGGCCGACAAGGTGAGCCAGGCAGCGGTCGACGAACTGCTCAAGCGTGGCCTGGTGGAGCAAGGTGACTGGGTAATCCTGACCAAAGGTGACAGCTACCACACCATCGGTGGCACCAATGGCATGAAGATCCTGCATGTCGGTGATCCGCTGGTCGGTTGATCCTGCTTGAAAGGGGGCCGCTTTGCGGCCCTTCGCGACGCAAGGCCGCTCCTACAAGGGATACGCATTCCCTAGGAGCGGCCTTGTGTCGCGAAAGGAGGGCAAAGCCCTCCCCTGCTCACTCAGACATGCTCGACAAACACATCGGCAAACACCTGCCCCCGCGGCACCCCGGCAATGAACAGCCGCCGGGCAAACCGCTCGACACTCCCCGGCGCCCCGCACACTAGCGCCACCGTCTGCCGCGATGACGGCCGCAACCCGGCCAACGCTTCATCCAGCTGCTCTGCCAGTACCAGCTCGACATTCACATCCGCCATCTCTCGCAACGGCTCGGCCAGATAATGCCCAACGCGCTCGCGCGCAACATGCATGACCCTGATTTCCCCTTGGTGCCCCTGACGCACTGCCTCGCGCAAGATGCCCCACAACGGCGCCAGCCCGGTACCCGCCGCCAGCAACCACAGCGGCCGCTCCTGCCAGTCCGGGTCGTAATGCAAGGCACCGCCCCTGAGCTCGCCCAGGCGCAACACATCACCCAGTTGCAAGCCACGGGCCTTGTCACAAAAGGCACCGGGGCGCTGGCAGTCGATATGAAACTCGAGGAAATCATCTTCGCCCGGCAGGCTGGCCAAGGAGTAAGGCCGCGCTACCACGCCATTCCACAGCACCACATGTTGCCCCGCCTGGTAACGCAGTGCCCGCTCGGGCCGCAGCCGTACGCGCAACACATCGCCGAACCAGTCCAGGGCACAGACCTGAGCCGGCACACCATCCTGTTGCGGGTCGAACAACGCTACATGCAGGTCCTCGACCACACGGCACTGGCAAGCCAGACGCCAGCCCAAGGCATGCTTGTCCAGCGCCAGGGCCTCGGGCATGGCATCCAGCGGTTGCCCGGCCAGGCAGTGCACCAGGCAGGCATGGCAACTGCCGGCGCGGCAACTGTAGGGCACGTTCAGCCCGGCCTCGTTCAAGGCATCAAGCAGGTTGCTGCCGGTCGGCACCGCCCAGCGGCGCTCGCCCACGCAAAGTTCGGGCATGTTCAGCTATCTCTTCCAGCGCTTGGGTTTCTGGGGTCGCTTTGCGGCCCCCTCCAAGCATCCTATCTCTACAGCAAGCCAGCAAGAACAATGCCTGCCCCCCTGCCGACCATGGTCCAGACTACTCGCAGGTGTTTCACACCGTGAGGCACGCTATACTGCCGCGCCTTTGCGTCGGCCATGCTGCCGGCGCGCCTTTGCAAGGCGTTTCGACACGCTGGTCGGCACCGTCGAGCGTCTATATGAATGTTCCCGTCTTTAAGAGGAGCGCGCTGCATGACCGTGATCAAGCAAGACGACCTGATTCAGAGCGTCGCCGACGCCCTGCAATTCATCTCGTACTACCACCCCGTCGATTTCATCCAGGCCATGCACGAGGCCTATCTGCGTGAAGAGTCGCCAGCTGCCCGCGACTCCATCGCCCAGATCCTGATCAACTCGCGCATGTGCGCCACCGGCCACCGCCCGATCTGCCAGGACACCGGTATCGTTACCGTGTTCGTGCGCGTGGGCATGGACGTACGCTGGGACGGCGCCACCCTGAGCGTCGACGACATGATCAACGAGGGTGTGCGTCGCGCCTACAACCTGCCTGAAAACGTCCTGCGCGCCTCGATCCTGGCCGACCCGGCCGGTGCCCGCAAGAACACCAAGGACAACACCCCGGCAGTGATCCACTACTCCATCGTCCCCGGCGACAAGGTCGAGGTCGATGTCGCAGCCAAGGGCGGCGGCTCGGAGAACAAGTCGAAGATGGCCATGCTCAACCCGTCCGACTCGATCGTCGACTGGGTACTGAAGACCGTCCCGACCATGGGCGCTGGCTGGTGCCCGCCTGGCATGCTCGGCATCGGCATCGGCGGTACCGCCGAGAAGGCCGCCGTGATGGCCAAGGAAGTGTTGATGGAGTCCATCGACATCCACGAACTGAAAGCCCGTGGCCCGCAGAACCGCCTGGAAGAAATCCGCCTGGAGCTGTTCGAGAAGGTCAACCAGCTGGGCATCGGTGCCCAGGGCCTGGGTGGCCTGACCACCGTGCTCGACGTCAAGATCATGGACTACCCGACCCACGCCGCTTCGCTGCCGGTGTGCATGATCCCCAACTGCGCTGCCACCCGCCACGCCCACTTCGTGCTCGATGGCTCCGGCCCGGCAGAGCTGGAAGCGCCGTCGCTGGACGCCTACCCGGAAATCGTCTGGGAAGCCGGCCCGAGCGCCCGTCGCGTCAACCTCGACGCCATCACCCCGGAAGAGGTCGCCAGCTGGAAGCCGGGCGAAACCATCCTGCTCAACGGCAAGATGCTGACCGGCCGCGATGCCGCGCACAAGCGCATGGTCGAAATGCTCAACCGTGGCGAAGAGCTGCCGGTGGACCTGAAAGGCCGCTTCATCTACTACGTCGGCCCGGTCGACCCGGTCGGTGACGAAGTGGTAGGCCCGGCCGGCCCGACCACCGCTACCCGCATGGACAAGTTCACCCGCCAGATCCTCGAGCAGACCGGCCTGCTGGGCATGATCGGCAAGTCCGAGCGCGGCCCTGCCGCCATCGAGGCAATCAAGGACAACAAGGCCGTGTACCTGATGGCCGTCGGCGGCGCTGCCTACCTGGTGGCCCAGGCCATCCGCAAATCGAAGGTCCTGGCCTTCGCCGAACTGGGCATGGAAGCGATCTACGAGTTCGAGGTCAAGGACATGCCGGTGACCGTCGCCGTGGACAGCAACGGTGAGTCGGTACACATCACTGGCCCTGCCCTGTGGCAGAGCAAGATTGCCCAGAGCCTGGCAGTCGAAGTGAAGTAAGCCTGATGTAACCGTGTCGCCTTCTTCGCGGGTAAACCCGCTCCCACAGGGACAGCGCAAGCCTGGGGCTACGCGCTACCTGTGGGAGCGGGTTCACCCGCGAAGAGGCCGCCCCTGTTCTACACAATTCGTTCGAACTGCTCCGGCCAATCCCTGCGGGTAAACACCTGCCCTTCCCGCCTCACCCGCCGTACTTCCTCAAGGTCCACCTCACAGACCAGCCACTGACTAGTGGCAGGGCTCAATTCTTCACTCAAGGCCACCACCCCATCCCCCGGCATCCCGTGATCCGGCGGCACGAACAAGCCTGCCCGACCGATATTCTCATCCAGCGCCGGCGACCAGGGCGCCAGCCCCACCGTAGGGCTCTGCAACACCGCAAGCTGGTTCTCCAACGCCCGCGCCTGCGCGCCAATGCGCACCCGGTGATAACCCGCCTCGGTGTCAGTACAGCTCGGCGCCAGGATAAGGTCGGCACCACCCTCGGCCAAGCGCCGGGCCAGCATCGGGAATTCGTTGTCGTAGCAGATCAGGATCCCCAGGCGCCCCAGCTCGGTGTCAAACACCTGTAGTCCCTGGCCCGCGGCTATGTCCCACTGCTCCCGCTCGAAGCGGGTCATCATCAGCTTGTCCTGGTAGCCCAGCACGCCCTTGGGGCCGAATAGCCAGGCACGGTTGCGGTACCGCCCATCGCTGTCCAGCACAGGTACGCTTCCCGGTTGCAGGTAGATACCCCAGCGTCGGGCAAGGCTCTCGCACAGGGCTTTCCAGGGTTCGATCAGCGGCTGGATGCCGGCGATGGAGGCCTTCAGGTCACCTCGCTGTTCGGCACTCAGCTGCCCGCTGAGCACCAGCCCGGCGTACTCCGGCAACAGCAGCAGGCGGGCCCCCGCCTCCACCGCCTCGGCGCACAGGCCTTGCAGATGATCGGCATAGGCCTCCCAGGTTTCATGCAGCTCGATGGCGTACTGGCAGGCCGCCAGGCGGATCATATCGGCAGTTCCTTGAGCCAGAACGACATCAGCTTGTCGGAGCTTTCCTGCTCGTCCAGGTCGCGCCAGGCGTAACTGGTGCGCAGTGACGGGTCGTGCAAGAAGCCGCGGTTACGCCAGAAGCCATGCAACGGCTTGTAGTCCGCAGGCCGCCGCGGATGCACACCTGGCCGCTCGACCGCGCAGAACGCGCAGTAGTCGAACTCGGCCAGCTTGTGCGCGTAGGACTCGCGCTCGATGAAAAAGCGCACCCCCAGGCCCCGGCCACGGTACTCGGGCAATACCACCGATTCACCGAAGTAGTACACGCTGGCCGGGTCGCGCCCCTGGGCCAGGAACGGCTGCTGGAACTCGGGGGCGACATCGACCAGCGGCAGGCCGGTGGAGGCACCGACAACCTTACCGTCGTCCAGCGCCAGCACCACCAGGCTGCGCCCGGAGCGGGCATAGGTGGCCAGGTAGTCGGCCTCGTACTCCGGGGTGCCGTCGTAAAGGTAGGGAAACTCGCGGAACACGGTAAGGCGCAGGCGAGCGAGGTCATCGATGTAAGGCGCGATAGCAGCGCCGTGCAACAGGCGTATTTCCATGCTTGGCGGTCGTTTTGTCGATGTGGATGACGCGCTCGGCTAAGCCGGGCTTGAGGGGAAACCCTATCATCCGGAGCAACGACCCGCCTTTTCCCTCCACGACAGGTATTGTTCCATGACCGCTACCGAACTGGTAAATGCTTACTACGCCGCCTTCAACGCCGGAGACATGCCGGCCTTTCTCGCCCTGCTCAGCGAGGATGTGATCCACGACATCAACCAGGGCGAGCGACAGATGGGCAAGGCCCGGTTTGCCGCGTTCATGGACAAGATGAACCGCTGCTACCGCGAACGCCTGGCCGATATCGTGGTGATGCAGAACGCCGATGGCAGCCGCGCGGCGGCAGAGTTCACCGTGCATGGGGAATATCTGGCCGATGACGACGGGTTGCCGGCGGCCAACGGGCAAACCTATGTACTGCCGGCGGGGGCGTTCTTCTATATCCACTGCGGGAAGATTGCCCGGGTGACCAACTACTACAACCTCAATGACTGGGTCGAGCAGGTGGCCTGAGCCTGGTTGAGCTGTGTTGCCTGCACTGGCCTCATCACCGGCAAGCCAGCTCCCACAGAGATCCCACACGACTTGAGAGCAGTGAGGTACATGTGGGAGCGGGTTTATCGAGGCGTCGAACCGCCGCGAAGAGGCCCGGTCAGGCGATACGAGTGCCCAGCAATTTGAGGAAAGCCGCCAGCCACGCCGGATGCGCCGGCCATGCCGGTGCCGTCACCAGGTTGCCGTCCACATGCGCCTGGTCCACCGCGATATCGATGAATGTCCCACCCGCCAGGCGCACTTCCGGCGCACACGCCGGGTACGCACTGCATTCACGCCCTTCCAGCACACCGGCCGCTGCCAGCAACTGGGCACCATGGCATACCGCCGCGATCGGCTTGCCGGCCTGGTCGAATGCGCGCACCAGCTCCAGCACCTTTTCATCCAGACGCAGATACTCTGGCGCACGGCCACCCGGGATCAACAACGCGTCGTAACTCTCGGCCCGCACCCGCACAAAGTCATAATTCAAGGCAAAGTTGTGCCCCGGCTTTTCGCTGTAGGTCTGTTCGCCCTCGAAATCATGAATCGCGGTACGCACTGTCTGCCCCGCGACCTTTTCCGGGCATACCGCATGTACCGTGTGCCCGACCATGCTCAGTGCCTGGAACGGCACCATGACTTCATAATCTTCGACGTAGTCGCCGACCAACATGAGAATCTTCTTAGCCGTCATCGCACCCACTCCTTCGCTTGCCTAGAGACAGTCACTGCACGATAGCCGGTCTCAGTCGCGACGGTCGAGCAAGTTGACCACCAACCGGTCCAGCCAGCCCCATACCCGCTGCTTCACCCGCCGCCACAGCGGCCGGGAATGCCAATGGCCGAGGTCGACCACCTCGCTCAAGGCGAAATCACGCTCGAAGCTGGCTTGCACGGCAGCTGTCAGCGGCGGGTCGAGGGCCTCGATATTGGCCTCGAGATTGAAGCGCAGGTTCCAGTGATCGAAGTTGCACGAGCCGATACTGACCCAGTCGTCGATCAGCACCATCTTCAGGTGCAGGAAACACGGCTGGTACTCGTAGATGCGCACCCCGGCGCGCAGCAAACGGGGGTAATAGCGGTGCCCGGCGTAACGCACCGAGGGGTGATCGGTACGCGGCCCGGTCAGCAGCAGCCGCACATCGACGCCCTTGCTGGCAGCCCGGCGCAGTGACCGGCGCACGCTCCAGGTCGGCAGGAAGTAGGGTGTGGCCAGCCACACTCGCTGCTTGCCGCTGTTGATCGCCCGCACCAGCGAATGCAGGATGTCCTGATGCTGGCGGGCGTCGGCATAGGCTACCCGGCCCATGCCCTGCCCCTGTGCAGGTACCTTGGGCAGGCGCGGCAGGCCAAAGCCCTCGGCTGGGCGCCAGGCTGTGCGACGGTTGTTGGCGTGCCACTGACGGTCGAACAGCAACTGCCAGTCGTTCACCACCGGCCCCTGCATCTGTACCATCACCTCGTGCCATTCACTGGTCGCCTCGCCAGGCGTCCAGAACTCGTCAGTGACGCCCGTACCGCCCACCACGGCCCAGCGCTCATCCACCAACAGCAGCTTGCGGTGGTCGCGGTACAGGTTGCGCAGACCACGCTTCCAGCGCAGGCGGTTATACCAGCGCAGGTACACACCTGCATCCAACAGGCGCTGACGCAACTTGCTGTTGAAAGCCAGCGAGCCGTAGTCGTCGAACAGGCAGCGCACCCGCACGCCGCGTCGAGCGGCCTGCTCCAGCGCTTCGACCACCGCATCCGCGCAATCACCGGCCTCGACCAGGTACAGCTCCAGATCGACCTGGAACTCGGCGCGCACGATCGCCAGGAGCATGCGCGGAAAAAACTCGGGGCCGTCGATCAGCAGTTCGAACTGGTTGCCATCCCGCCAGGGAAAGACCGGCCCTGCCATGTCAGCGTGCGGTGAAGATCAGCACCGCGCTAACCGGTACCGACGGGTTGATGGACGTGAGCCCGGCGAACTTGCGCAGGCGTTGCAGCCCTGGCAGCAGGCCGAAATCCTCGGCGCGCAGCACCAGGGGTTCAAGGGTCACCACCTGGAAGCGTCGCTCGTCCAGGCGGGTGGCCAGCAGCAAGGCGTTGTAGCTGTGCGACTGGCCGTGAAGGGTTACGGTCAGCGGCAGGCGCAGCTCGATCTGGGCACCGTTGGCCAGGTCGTTGATCGGCCGCAGGTCCAGTTGCGCCTGCACTTTGGCTTCGGCAAAGCGCTCGACCTCGAACAGGTCCTCGCGCATGCGTTCGTCACGCAGCGGAATGCCGCTGCTCACCGAATCCATCTCGATGCTCAGCCCGGCCACGCCCTTGCGGTCGACCGTGCCATGCAGCACCAGAAAGCGGTGAACTTCGGCGGTGTTACCGTTCTTGCCGGTAATGAACGAAAGGCGCGAAGACTCGCCATCGAGGTGCCAGTTGGCGTGAGCGGGCAGGCAAAAAGCCAGCAACAAGGCAGGTAAAAGGCGGGGCAGCTTGAACATGACAGATCTCGTGAAACCAGGCCGCCAACCTTACCCGCCCGCCTTCACGGCAGCAAGCGGCAGCCCTCGCGCGGGCCTTGCCAGGCGGCCTGGTTGCGTCGGCCCAGGCCTTCGGCGGTCACCTGGCGCTGCTGGCTGTTTTCCTCCAGCAGGCTCAGCGGCAGCCATTGCTTCACGTAGCCTTGGCAATACGCTGGCTCGAAACCCATGACGAAGCGGCACGAGCAATATTCCTTGGCCGAGTAGGCCGAAAGGATGCCGGGGAAGTCCGCCAAGGCCTGGCGCTCGTGCCAGACCCAGTACACCAGCCCCAGAAACACCAGCAGCACTACCCGCTTCATGCCCCCTCCCCGGACAGCGCCGCCAGTATCCGCTTGAGCAGTTCGTCGTGCTGGTAACTGCCGTCGCGGTCATCGCCGTAACGCACGATCACCAGTTTTTGCGTGGGCAGCACGTACAGCGCCTGGCCCCAGTGGCCAAGAGCTGCGTAGGTGTCTGCGGGCGCACTCGGCCACGGCCGTGCAGCACCGGCCAACGGCTGGTTCAGCCACCAGTGACCGCCGGGGTTGGCTTCGCCGGGCACCGCTTCGGCCTCGGCAAACGGCGTGCGGTTGAAGGCCACCCAAGATTTGGGCAGCAATTGCCGATCCTGCCAGCGCCCGTCGCGCTGCATCAGCAGGCCGATGCGTGCCAGGTCGCGAGCGGTGAGGTACAGATAGGACGAGCCCACGTAGGTACCCGCCCGATCGCGCTCCCATACCGCGCTGTCGATACCCAGCGGGGTGAACAGCGCATGCCAGGGGTAGTCGGGGTACTGACCAGCATCGAGCATGCCGTACAGCGCGGCGGCCAGCAGGTTGCTGTCGCCACTGGAGTAAAGAAACCGCTGGCCTGGGCTGGCCACCGTTTCCCGCGCTGCCGCATAGGCCGCCATGTCCTCGCGGCCACGGGTATACAGCATGGCCACCACCGAGGACTTGAGCGGGGCGTACTCGTAGTCCTCCTGCCAGTCCAGGCCGCTGGCCCAATGCAGCAGGTCGACCATGTGCACGCCAGGATGGGCCTGCATGGGCGGGTAGAAGCGGGTAACCGGGTCCTGCAGCTGGAAGCGGCCTTCGCCCTGGGCTACGCCCAGCAGCGTGGCAAGGACGCTCTTGCTGATCGACCAGGTGAGGTGCGCGGTGGCAGCACTGGTCGGGGGGGCGTAGCGTTCATGGAGGATGCGACCGTCGCGAATGATCAGCAGCGCGTCGGTGCGGATGCCGCTGCGCTCGGGGGTGGTGCGTGCGGGGAAGGCGTAGGCGTCGACGGCTTGCCAATCGAGGGAGGTGTTGTCGATTGGCCAGTCCGGAGTTGGCCAGACCTCGGCTTTGGCGGTTCCCGTAGCCATGCAAAAAAGCAGCAGCAGACTTTTCAGCATCCCGTTTCAGGCTCGCAACTTTTGGGGCTGCTGCGCAGCCCTTTCGCGACACAAGGCCGCTCCCACAGGGAACAGCGCTGCTCTTGCTTTTGTGGGAGCGGCCTTGTGTCGCGAAAGGGCCGCAAAGCGGCCCCACGATTCATGGAATCACACAAATCTAACAGGCATTCATGACAACCCCGCAGCAGCCCACGCCTTGTTCAGCCGCTTCTCCCGCGCCGCCGCCGCCAGCGCCATCACCCCCTGGTCACGCTGCCAGATCTGCGCCCAATGCGCTGGCCCCGCCGCCAACGCGGCATCGATCTCCCCCCGCAGCGCCTGGAACTGTGCAAACAGGCCCCCCAGCAACAAATGGCAGCCAACACTATCGGCACACTGCCGGCTGCCCTCGGCACACCCAGCCAGTAACCCAAGCAACTGCAGGCGCAGGGCCTGTGGCCAGGCACACTCCTGCCCCACGCCATACAGCCAGGCCGTCAACGCCGTAAGCACATACAGGTCCTCCAGCGAACGGAACGGCTTTACATAAGCATCCCAACCATCACCGGCCAGCAACTCGCACGCCGCCTGCTCCAGTATCAATCGCCCATGCCCCACCTCCGGCATCAGCGGCAGGGTCGGCAGCGCTTCCAGCGTCACACCTGGCTCCCCGGGGTAGACCACTGCCAGGTTCAATTGTGGGGCCGCGCCCGTCGCCTCGCAGCGCGCCGCCACCAGCAGCCATTCCGCCTCCAGGCCTGCAGTGACGAAGTCCTTGCTGCCGGTCAGCCGCAAGCCGTCCAGGCGCGTGCGCATGTCCGCCGGCCGCACGCTGCGCCGTTCGGTGGCACACAGGGCACCGAGGCTGGGTGGGGCACTGGGCCACAGCACGCGTAAGGCGGCCTGGTAGCCGACCAGGAAAGCCAGGCCCGGGGTGGCCATTGCGCGCCCACCGAGCACCGCCAGTTCGAACGGGGCAACCGGGCCAAGGCGCTCGAGCAGCGCTGCGTAGGTTTCGCCCAGGGTGCCCGCCAACGCTTGGCGAAGCGGGTCGTTGAGTCGTTGCAACCAGGCCATCGGTCGGCTCCTTGCTGAGGGGCTTTCTGTTAAGACTCAGAGGGTGTCACGCAAGCATCACCAAAGATTCACAGGGGTGACACCCCGTCTACCTAGGCTGACTTTGCACAACAAAGCCGACCGGCCGCAACCCTTCATGGCTGGCTTATGGAGACTCGTAATGACTCGGATCGCTCACGCTGGCGACAACAGCACCGAACGCCGTCTGCAAGCCGAACGCCTGGTTGGCGCCGCGGCCCTGCAAGAAGCCCAGGCCCTGCGCTACAAAGTGTTCAGCGCCGAATTCAAGGCCAGGCTCAAAGGTGCCGAGCAAGGCCTGGACATGGACGACTACGACGTGCACTGCCGCCACATTGGCGTACGCGACCTGAACACCGGCGAGCTGGTTGCCACCACCCGCCTGCTCGACCATCAGGCCGCCAGTAGCCTGGGCCGCTTCTATAGCGAAGAAGAATTCAGCCTGCACGGCCTGATGCAACTGCAGGGCCCGATCCTGGAACTGGGCCGCACCTGCGTAGCCTCCGACTACCGCAACGGCGGCACCATCGCCGTGCTCTGGGGCGAACTGGCCGAAGTGCTCAACGAAGGCCGCTACAGCTATCTGATGGGCTGCGCCAGCATCCCCATGCACGATGGCGGGGTACAGGCCCATGCGGTGATGCAGCGCCTGCGTGACCGCTACCTGTGCACCGAACACCTGCGGGCCGAGCCAAAGAACCCGTTGCCCAACCTGGCCCTACCAAACAACGTCATTGCCGAAATGCCACCGCTACTCAAGGCGTACATGCGCCTGGGCGCGAAGATCTGCGGTGAGCCGTGCTGGGACGAAGACTTCCAGGTGGCCGACGTGTTCATCCTGCTCAAGCGCGACGAGCTGTGCCCGCGCTACGCCCGCCACTTCAAGGCAGCGGTCTGATGCCGAAGTTGCGGGCACTGACCCGCCTGACTCGACTGCTGCTGGTACTGCTGCTGGGCATGCTGATGGCCAGCTTGATCGCCCTGGGCGAACGCCTGGGACTCAAGGCGCCCATCGAGCGTCGCCAGCGCTGGACCTGCCTGTTCATGAAGCGCTTGGTCGCAGCCCTGCCTTTCGAAGTACGGGTGATCGGCGAACTGCCACAACGGCCGATGTTGTGGGTCAGCAACCACGTGTCCTGGACCGATATCCCCCTGCTCGGCATGCTGCTGCCGCTGTCCTTCCTGTCCAAGGCTGAAGTGCGCCACTGGCCGATGGCCGGCTGGCTGGCGGAAAAGGCCGGCACCCTGTTCATCCGCCGTGGCGGGGGCGACAGTCAGCGCCTGCGTGAGCAGATCGCCGGGCAGCTGGGCCTGGGCCGACCGCTGCTGATCTTCCCGGAAGGCACTACTACCAGCGGCCGTACCCTGCGCACCTTCCATGGCCGCCTGCTGGCAGGCGCCATCGACCGCGGCGTAGCGGTGCAGCCGGTCGCCATCCAGTACCTGCGCAATGGCCAGACCGACCCGATTGCGCCATTCATCGGCGATGATGACCTGGTGTCGCACCTGATGCGCCTGTTCGCCCAGCCACGGGGTGAGGTATGCATTCACCTGTTGCGGCCAATCGGTAGCGTGGGCAAGGAGCGAGCGGTGCTGGCGTTACAGGCGCAGCAGGCGATTCACCTGGCGTTGTTCGGGGTTGAAGAGGTTGAGCTGGCGCCACGACGGCAGGCGCGGGCTGCCTGAGCTTTTGCACTATCTGTTCTGGCCCTTTCGCGGGTGAACCCGCTCCCACAGGGACCGCACACATCCTGAACTCTGTGGTGTACCTGTGGGAGCGGGTTTACCCGCGAAGAGGCCGGCAATGCCAACCCAGCATTAACTGTCAGACATCCGCCCCGCCGCCGCAAATACCTGCAACTGCGGGTAAAACTCCCTGAAGTCCGCCATCAGCGGCTCATACAACTGCTCCAGCTCACCCATCACCCCGACCATTCCCTCTGGCCGCGACAAGCGCCGGGCAATGCCGTTGAACACCTGCTCCAGCGTGGCAAAGTCGCCATACGCCCCCAGCCAGTCATCCGCCGCCATGAACGGCGCAATCCGCGCCAGCCGCCCCGGCAACTCAGGCTCAGCCAGCAGCACCCGATAAAAGTCCCCGGTGAACTGCTCCAGCGGCTGCTCGGCATAATCCCGCCAATGCCGCGCCAGGCAATGGTCGAAAAACACATCCAGAACGATGCCGGCAAAACGACGCCGTTCCCGTGGGAAACGCGCCAGCGCCGCCAGCACCAACGGGTGCTGGTCGGTATAGCTGTCGATATGCCGGTGCAGACGGATGGCCGCCTCCAGCGCAGGCGGGAAGCGCCCTTCCAGCGAGCCTTTGACGAAGTCACCATAAAGGCTGCCAAGCAGTTGTTGCGGCGCCGGGCCGCCAAGGTGCAGGTGTGCGAGGTAGTTCATGAGCGCAGTCTAGCACCGCTGGGTAATATATCGTTATAACGCGATATAGCGATTCATGCTCAGCTCAGAACCTCTTGGTATTTGTATATCGAGGAATCACGATTTACATTTCGCCTTATCGCGATATACCGCTACAACGAGCCTCAACCCATGCCTCTCGATCTCGACGAAATCATAAAAGCGCTGGCCCATCCGGTCAGGCGAGAAATCCTCAGCTGGCTGAAGGACCCGGCAACGCAATTTCCCGACCAGTATCACAGCACCGAGAACGGTGTGTGTGCCGGGCAGATCGACCAACGCTGCGGCCTGTCGCAGTCGACCGTCTCCGCCCACCTGGCCACCCTGCAGCGCGCCGGGCTGATCAGCAGCCAGAAGATCGGCCAATGGCACTTCTTCAAACGTAACGAAGCCACCATCCAGGCGTTTCTCGAACAACTGCGCCAAGCACTCTGAACAGGCAGGTAACCGTCATGACCACGCTTTTCGATCCGATCACCCTGGGCGACCTGCAACTGCCCAACCGCATCATCATGGCCCCGCTCACGCGCTGCCGGGCCGATGAAGGCCGCGTGCCCAATGCGCTGATGGCCGAATACTACGTACAACGCGCCAGCGCCGGGCTGATCCTCAGCGAGGCGACCTCGGTCAGCGCCATGGGCGTCGGCTACCCGGATACCCCTGGTATCTGGAACGACGAGCAGGTGCGTGGCTGGAACAATGTGACAAAGGCCGTGCATGCCGCTGGCGGGCGCATCTTCCTGCAGCTTTGGCACGTTGGCCGCATCTCCCACCCCAGCTACCTGAACGGCGAGCTGCCGGTGGCCCCCAGCGCGATCCAGCCCAAGGGCCATGTAAGCCTGGTGCGCCCGCTCAGTGACTACCCCACCCCACGCGCGCTGGAAACCGAAGAAATCATCGACATCGTCGAGGCCTACCGCAGCGGTGCCGAGAATGCCAAGGCTGCCGGTTTCGATGGCGTGGAGATCCACGGTGCCAATGGCTACCTGCTCGACCAGTTCCTGCAGAGCAGCACCAACCAGCGCACCGACCGCTACGGTGGCTCGCTGGAAAACCGTGCGCGTCTGCTGCTGGAAGTGACCGATGCGGCCATCGAGGTGTGGGGTGCGGGCCGTGTAGGCGTGCACCTGTCACCGCGTGCCGATATCCATGACATGGGCGACGCTGACCGCGCCGAAACCTTTACCTACGTGGCCCGTGAACTGGGCAAGCGGGGCATTGCTTTCATCTGCTCGCGGGAAAAGGAAGCCGATGACAGCATCGGCCCGTTGATCAAGGAGGCGTTCGGTGGCCCGTATATCGTCAATGAACGGTTTGACAAGGCCAGTGCCAATGAGGCCCTGGCCAGTGGCAAGGCGGACGCCGTAGCGTTTGGCGTGCCGTTCATCGCCAACCCTGACCTGCCGGCGCGGCTGGCAGCGGATGCGCCGTTGAACGAGGCGCGGCCGGAGACCTTCTATGGCAAGGGGGCGGTGGGGTATATCGACTATCCGCGGTTGTGATTGAGGGCCATTCGCGGGCGTGCCCGCGAAGAAGGCTCAGGTGATCTCAGGGCCGGGCATTGATCTGCTGCTGCAGGTTCTGGATCTGGCTCTGCAAGGTATTCAGGTTGCGGGTCGTCTGCGCCCGGAAGGCATCGAACTCCTGCACCGAAGCACCACCGGACGCTGCCGCAGCCGGGCGGTTGTCGATCTGGCTCTTGAGCACCAGAATGTCCTGTTCCAGGTCCTGGATGGCCGCACTCGGGTTACCCTGCTTCTTCAGCGCAGCCACCTCGCTGCCCAGGCTCTTGAGCTGCCCGTCCAGCTTGGCGCCATCCACCTGCGCGGCCTTCAGCGCCGCAACCTGTTCGTTCAGGCCCTTGAGCTGGGTATCCAGCTTGCCACCATCGACCTGGCCCGAGCGCAATGCGGCCAGCTCGCCATTCACCAGCTTCAATTGCGTCTGCAATTGGCTTTGCAGCTCGGTCACGACCTTCTGCTGTTCACGGGTATCGGCCAACACCTGCTCCAGGCGTTTGCCCAGGTCGCCGGTCTGCCCGGCCACCCCCTTCTGCAACTGACGCAGCTGCAGCTTCAGCGCCTCGCTGTTGGTAGTGGCGCCGGATTCGCTGGCCGCCACCTTGCCGCTGATCGCCTGCAGGCGCCCGGCCGCCTCTTCGCTGATGCGGGCGAAGCTTTCCTGGGTTGCCACCAGTTGCTGTTCCATCAGCGAGATCTGCTGGAAACTCCACCAGCCAAGGCCCGCCAAGGCAATGAACGAGGCCCCGAGCAATGCCCACAGCGGCGCCGTGCTGGCACCGCGAGCGGCTTTCTGGCGGCTACGCACCACGTGCGCCGGCATCAGTTCGTCATCGTCATGGGTGCCGGCCCGCAGGGTAGGCACGTCATCGTAGTCATCGTGAGCATGGTTACGCATGGATACATTCAACCGCGGTAGTCGCAAAGAGGCACGAGTATAAACCGCCAGCGCGGCGCATTGATGACCATTGTCCGCCCCGCGACATCATTGCCCCGGCGGCTGGTGCTTCCACCAGGCACAGAACTCATCCAGCGCCGTCCACAGGCTGACCTTGGGCTGGTAGTCCAGGTACTGCCGGGCGCGGCTGATATCCAGGGTGAAATCGCGGCTCATCACCTGCATCCCCAGGCGCGACAGGGTCGGTTGCGGGCGCCCCGGCCACAACATGCAGGCCGCCTCGTTCAGCGCGGCCAGGCTGTAGGCCAGGCCATAGGAGCGGTAACGGGTAACTTGCGGCAGTTGCATCTGACGCATCACGTAGTTGACCACGTCCCACAGCGGCAGTGGCTGGCCATTGCTGATGTTGTAGGCCTGCCCCAGCGCCCGGTCGTCGGCGAACAGGGCGCTGAGAAGCGCCTCGTTAAGGTTGTGCACGCTGGTGAAATCGACTTTGTTCAGGCCGTTGCCGATGATCGCCACACGACCTTTGCGCTGCATCTGCATCAGCCGCGGGAAGATACTGGCATCGCCGGCGCCGGTGACGAAGCGTGGGCGCAGCGCCAGCACCTCGAGGCCGAACTCCTGGGCACCGAACACTTTCTGCTCGGCCATGTGCTTGGTCTGCCCGTAGTGGTCGTGGAAACGGCGCGGCACCTGGTCTTCACGGATGTCCAGGCGCGAGCGGCCATTGAAGTAGATCGACGGCGACGACAGGTGCACCAGGCGTCGTACGTGCTCCTTCAAACAGCCCTCGACCACGTTTTCGGTGACCACCACATTGCCTTGGTAGAAGTCCTGGTAGCGCCCCCAGTTGCCCACCGCGCCAGCGCAGTGCACCACCGCCTCGACACCCTGACACAGGCGGCGGGCCAGCTCGGCATCACCCAGGTCGCCAGGGATGAACTGGGCCCCGCGCTTGACCAGGTGCTCGACCCCTTCGGCTCGACGGCCGCTGACCCGCACGTCCAGGCCCTGCTCCAGGGCAAAGCGCGCAAAGCGCCCGCCAATGAAGCCACTCGCGCCGGTGACCAGAATTCGCATGTAAGACTCCGTCTTGCCAGATTTCAGATGCAACTGACGCCAGCCGTGCCTACAAGGGCACCAGCCATTGCCGTGCGGTGTGCCGCAGGTGGTCGGTCAGTTGCGCGAGCAGTTGCCCGCCATTGCGCCAATGATGCCAGTACAGCGGCACATCGATGGGGGTATCGCTGCAGATTTCTACCAACTGACCGCCTGCCAGTTGCTCGCGAGCCTGCAGTTCGGGCACCAGGCCCCAGCCCAGACCGGCTTCGGTCATACGCAGGAAGCCTTCGGACGACGGACACAAGTGGTGCAGGAAGCCGCCCTCGATGCCCAGTGATGCCAGGTAGCGGTGTTGCAGGAAGTCGTCTGGGCCGTACACGATCGCCGGGGTACGAGCCAGGCGGCTGGCGGCGAAGCCCTGCGGAAAATGCTGCGCCATGAACCCGGGACTGGCCAGCGCCCGGTAACGCATGGCGCCCAGCGGCAGGCTACGCGCCCCGGCCACCGGCCGCTCGCTGCCACACAGGCAGGCCGCCACTTCGCCCGCACGCATGCGTTTCAGGCCCACTTCCTGGTCTTCCACCACCAGATCGGTCAGCACGTTCTGCTGTGCGCAAAAGTTGCCCACCGCGCCGGCCCACCAGGTGGCCAGGCTGTCGGCGTTGAGGGCAATGCGCAGGCGCTCCGGCATGCCCTCCTCGTCCAGCGCCGGCACCTGGCGCTGCAGGTCGCGTTCCAGCAGACGCACCTGCTGTACATGGTTGAGCAACTGGCGGCCGACTTCGGTCGGGCTTGGTGGTGTGGCACGCACCAGCACCGGCTGCCCGACTCGCGCCTCGAGCAGCTTGATGCGCTGGGAGATGGCCGACTGCGACAAGCCCAGTACCTGCGCCGCGCGTTCGAATCCACCCTGTTCGATCACCGCAGCGAGGGCAGCCAGCAGCTTGTAGTCGAACATCGATTTTCCTAATGACAGATCAGCTTTATTTGTTTTTCTTATACAGCGTGGTTCATCACAATGGCCAGCATCTTTTACGGCAATTCATTTCTGGAGAGCACGCCATGTGGCAAAGCTATCTAAACGGCATGCTCGTGGCCTTCGGCCTGATCATGGCCATCGGTGCACAGAACGCCTTCGTCCTCGCCCAGAGCTTGCGTCGCGAGCATCACCTGCCGGTGGCGGCGCTGTGCATCATTTGTGACGCGATCCTGGTAGCGGCTGGAGTGTTCGGCCTGGCAACAGTGCTGGCGCACAACCCGACCTTGCTGGCGGTGGCTCGCTGGGGCGGCGCGGTGTTCCTGATCTGGTACGGCAGCAAGGCTTTGCGCAGCGCCTGCTCAAGCCAGAGCCTGCAACACCAGCAAGGCCAAGGCATGCGCTCGCGCCGTGCCGTGCTGCTCAGCGCCCTGGCAGTGACCCTGCTGAACCCGCACGTGTACCTCGATACGGTGTTACTGATCGGCTCGCTGGGCGCCCAGCAGACCGCACCTGGTGCCTACGTGGCCGGCGCCGCCAGTGCCTCGCTGCTGTGGTTCTCGACCCTGGCGATCGGCGCGGCCTGGCTGGCACCGTGGCTGGCACGGCCGGCGACCTGGCGCATGCTCGACCTGATGGTGGCGGTGATGATGTTCGCGGTGGCGGCGCAGTTGATCTTCAACTGACCCTGGGCTTGTCACAACATTTTTAGCGCCTGGCAGATCGAGCGCCGCCCGCGCGGCGCTTCGCGGGGCAAGCCCGCTCCCACATTTGTTGCAACGTGGCCATGCCTGTGAGGCCATGGTTGGCAGCCTTGTTGGCATGACTGGATTTCGAGGTGGGCATTGATGCCGCCCCACCTGCCTCAAGACCGGCACCAAGGCAAGCAACCATGCCCTGGCAGGTTCGGCACGTTGCAACAAATGTGGGAGCGGGCTTGCCCCGCGAAGCGCCGCGCGGGCGGCGCTCGATCTGCCAGGCGCCACAAGGGGTAAGCCGAGCACCACTGGTCGGCACGCCCCACCCGCTCTGGAACCTCTATTCCCTATCTTTGTTGCGTGGTTATGCGCCGGGCCCGGTGCTATGATCCAGCCCTTGCGTCGCAAAGAGTACAGATTCGCCGACGCTTATCGGGCCGCCCGTGATCGGCCTTGCGCAAACCGCAAACAGACCTGAATCAGGAGATCTACCATGGCTTTTGAATTGCCGCCGCTGCCGTACGCCCACGATGCCCTGCAGCCGCACATCTCCAAGGAAACCCTGGAGTATCACCACGACAAGCACCACAACACCTATGTCGTGAACCTGAACAACCTGGTCCCAGGCACCGAATTCGAAGGCAAGACCCTGGAAGAGATCGTCAAGACCTCTTCGGGCGGCATCTTCAATAACGCCGCTCAAGTCTGGAACCACACCTTCTACTGGAACTGCCTGGCACCAAACGCCGGTGGCCAGCCGACCGGTGCCCTGGCTGACGCCATCAACGCCGCTTTCGGTTCCTTCGACAAGTTCAAGGAAGAGTTCACCAAGACTTCGGTTGGCACCTTCGGTTCCGGCTGGGGCTGGCTGGTGAAGAAGGCTGACGGTTCCCTGGCCCTGGCCAGCACCATCGGCGCCGGCTGCCCGCTGACCAGCGGCGACACCCCGCTGCTGACCTGCGATGTCTGGGAACACGCCTACTACATCGACTACCGCAACCTGCGTCCGAAGTACGTCGAGGCGTTCTGGAACCTGGTCAACTGGGCCTTCGTTGCCGAACAGTTCGAAGGCAAGACCTTCAAGGCCTGAGTCGTTCAGCCCTGACGAAAGACCCGGCCCCGTGCCGCAATGCTGTCATTCCAGCATTGCCATCCGCGCCGGGCTTCTTCGAAAATCCGATGCCAGTCCCCTGGCATCGGATTTTTTCATGGGGGCTGCGGTGCCTTCAGGAAACGTACCGCTCAAGCCAGCCAAGGCTCTGCGCAGTAGCACCCGTAGGCCGATACTCACACCCAACCCACCCCGCATACCCGCGCTGCTCCAGAGCCGCAAACAACCCAGCAACATCCATCTGCCCCGTCCCCGGCTGATGCCGCCCCGGACAGTCGGCCACCTGCACATGCACCGTCCGATCAAAGAACTGCGACAGCACATCGGCAGCATTTCCGGTCAGTAACTGTGCATGGTAGAGATCAAGGATCAACCCGACACTCGCATGCATCTCCAGCACCCGCTGCGCCTTGCTGAAATCGGACAGGTAATACCCCGGCATTTCCTGCGCGCAGATCACCTCGATCAATGGCCGCAGCCCCTGGTCCTCGAAATACTTCACGGCATAGTCCAGGTTGCTCGCATAGACCTTGTCGGCGCCATCCTCGTCGGTTATCCCGGACATCAGGTGCACATCCGCACACGCCAGTGTGCGGGCATAGCTGACTGCCTGGCGCAACCCGTCACGGAACTCGGGCTCCTTGCCCGCCACCGCAGCAATGCCCTTGGTAACGCCAGCCGGTGCGGCAAACTGGACCAGTGACAACGAATATTGCGCCAGTTGATCAGCCAACAGGCTCGCATCGAATTCATAGGGCGACGGGAATTCCACCGCACGAAATCCTGCGGCAGCGGCGGCTTCGATACGCTGCATAAAAGGCAGTTCGTTGAACTGGAAGCCGAGGTGAGCATTGAATTTGAGCATGTGTATAGATCCATCCCGGGAAGAAAACATTCATCGATCCAAAGCCTGAGTCGCGGCTCCGGCACTGCGCTGGCAGCAACTGCGCCAGCTCGCTGCGTACAAATACTCACATCCTCCGTGTGTGGTATTTTCCTGCCTCAGTTCGCCCCAAATCTGCTGGGTCGACTGAAGTCAACCCTTCGGAATTCAGCCTGTGATCAAGAAAGACCTCGCCCTGCAGTTGGCCCCTCGCGTCATCGAGATGATCCGCACCCGGTCGATGAAGGCCGGCGAGCCATTGCGCGAGCAGACCTTCGCCCAAGCCTTCGATGTCTCCCGCTCCCCGATTCGCAGGGTATTTGCCCTGCTTGCCGAGTGGAACATCGCGGTGCAGGAGCCCAATCGCGGCTATTTTTTGAAACAGGACGCCGGGCAGATCCAGGAAACCACCCCCACCTGCGACCCGTTCGAAGACTTCTACCTGCGCGTGGTGGACGACATACTCAGCGGGGAAATCCCTGCCGAGTTCTTTGAGGCCCAATTACTGCGACGCTACTCCGTGCCCCGCGGGCAACTGCTCAAGGTCCTCAACCGGCTGGCAAGCGAAGCCATGGTCGAGCGCAAGCCCGGACAAGGCTGGAGCCTCAACGAATTCGTACACAACGCCCAGACCCACATCCAGAGCTACCGCTTCCGCATGGCCATCGAGCCGGCCGCACTGCGCGAGCCGGACTACAAGGTCAACCAGGCCGCATTTGCCAAGGCAAGGGCGCAACAGCAGGCCATGCTCGACGGCGAAATTCACACGCTGTCACGTGCCCAACTGTTCGAAATTGGCGCCCGGTTTCACGAAATGATCGTGGAATGCTCGGGCAACCTCTTCTTCATCGATGCCATACGCAGGCAAAACCAGCTCAGACGCTTCATGAGTTACAAAGCCAACGTCGACCGCAGTCGCCTGAGGACGCAATGCCTGGAGCATCTGCACCTGCTCGACTTGATCGAGTCCGGTCGGCGCGAGGAAGCCGCTCAATTTCTCTGGAAGCACCTGGACGAAGTCGGCCGGCTCAAGACCCGTCAGGATGCCTTGCAGGAAAGCCAGCAGGCGTAACCCATTCCTCCACCTTCCTTTCATTACCCGCGCGCCAGATCAGAGGGGCAGCTTAGCTATTGCACCCAATTCACACAAGATACAAAACAATACCTGAAAACCAGCAGCGGAAGTAAATTTAGCGTCACTTATTGTATTTCATTGCAACAACAAGCAATTATTCGCATCGATCGGATGCACTGGGGCACCGAATCACACAGGGATGATTGCAATGGATCAAGGAATGTTGGCTAAAGGGACGAGGATCTCGAGCCTACTGTTCGGGGTGTACACGATTCTGCTGGCCCTGCTTGGCCTGATGCTGGCCTGCCAGGGAGGCGTGCTGGTCAGTGCCGCCAGCTCGCCTTACTACGCGATGATGGGTACCGCATTACTGCTGGCAGCGGCACTCATGGGCCTGAAGAAGTCGCTCGGCATCTATCTCTACGGCGTAGCATCCCTGGCCACCTACGGCTGGGCGATCTGGGAGTCCGGCGACAACGGCTGGGCCTATATCCCACGCCAAGCCTGGCTGGCACTACTCAGTGTGATCTTTCTGGCCTTCTGGCCCCTGGTACGACGCGACTTTGCCAACGTCAACAAGGCAGTGTATTTCAGCATCATGGGCCTACTGCCGCTGTTGATGGCTGCCACCCTACTGACACCGCAGTTCTTTCCCAACGCCGTTCACTTGGCCGACTCGCCTGCTATCACCGCGCATACATAACAACCGTTCAGCCGCAGCACGGTGACATCACCAAACGCCAACGTCGCCGCGTCCCACGACAAAACCAACTGGAGCGCCAATCGGCCAGCACAGTTTTCACCTGCGCCCCACCCGCAAAACGCTTGCTCAGCCCGCATACCACGCTAACATCAAAGCTTTGGACGATTGATACAGCGCATTCAAGTTGCGGGGTCAGGCAACCGATACACTGCTCAAGGTTGGCCGGTAGTGTATCGTCATCGTTGATGGCAAAATGATGCCATGCGCATGGATTAAGGAAACCCCATTGAAGCTGGAATTGCGGAACAGCTTGTCGGTCAAGTTGCTCAGGGTCGTGCTGCTGTCTGCGCTGGCGGTGGGCGTAGTGCTCAGCTGTGCGCAAATCATCTACGACACCTACAAGACCCGCCAGGCCGTGAACAACGATGCCCACCGCATCCTCGACATGTTCCGCGACCCTTCGACCCAGGCGGTGTACAGCCTCGACCGCGAAATGGGCATGCAGGTAATGGAAGGCCTGTTCCAGGACGAATCGGTACGCATGGCCTCCATCGGCCACCCCAACGAAACCATGCTGGCAGAAAAGTCCCGCCCACTGCAGGACATGCCCATGCGCTGGCTGACCGACCTGATCCTCGGCCAGGAACGTACCTACACCACGCAACTGGTCGGCCGCGGCCCCTACAGCGAATACTACGGCGACCTGAGCATCACCCTCGACACCTCGTCCTACGGCGAAGACTTCCTGATCAACGCCGTGATCATCTTTATTTCCGGCGTGCTGCGGGCCCTGGCCATGGGCCTGGTGCTGTATCTGGTCTACCATTGGCTGCTGACCAAACCGCTGTCGAAGATCATCGAGCACCTCACCCAGATCAACCCTGACCGCCCCAGCCAGCACCAACTGCCGTTGCTCAAGGGCCACGAGAAGAACGAACTGGGCCTGTGGGTGAATACCGCCAACCAGCTACTGGCCTCGATCGAGCGTAACACTCACCTGCGCCACGAAGCGGAAAACAGCCTGCAACGCATGGCTCAGTACGACTTCCTCACCGGCCTGCCCAACCGCCAGCAACTGCAGCAGCAACTGGACAAGATCATCGTCGACGGCAGCCGCCTGCAACACCGGGTGGCAGTGCTGTGCGTGGGCCTGGACGACTTCAAGGGCATCAACGAACAGTTCAGCTATCAGGTCGGCGACCAGTTGCTGCTGGCCCTGGCCGACCGCCTGCGCGCCCACAGCGGCCGCCTGGGCGCCCTGGCCCGGCTGGGCGGTGACCAGTTCGCCCTGGTGCAGGCCAATATCGAGCAGCCCTACGAAGCGGCCGAACTGGCGCAGAGTATCCTCGACGACCTGGAAGTGCCGTTCGACCTCGACCACCACCGGCAGATTCGCCTGCGCGCCACCATCGGCATCACCCTGTTCCCGGAAGACGGCGACAGCACCGAGAAGCTGCTGCAGAAAGCCGAACAGACCATGACCCTGGCCAAGGCCCGTTCACGCAACCGCTACCAGTTCTACATCGCCAGCGTCGACAGCGAGATGCGCCGCCGTCGCGAACTGGAAAAGGACCTGCGCGAAGCCCTGCCGCGCAACCAGCTGTACCTGGTGTACCAGCCACAGATCAGCTACCGCGATCACCGCGTGGTCGGTGTCGAGGCACTGCTGCGCTGGCAGCATCCGGAACTGGGCATGGTACCGCCAGACCAGTTCATTCCCCTGGCCGAACAGAACGGCAGCATCATCAGCATCGGCGAATGGGTGCTCGACCAGGCCTGCCGGCAATTGCGCGAATGGCATGACATGGGCTTCAGCGACCTGCGCATGGCAGTCAACCTGTCCACGGTGCAACTGCACCACAACGAACTGCCACGGGTAGTCAACAACCTGCTGCAGGCCTACCGCCTGCCGCCACGCAGCCTGGAGCTGGAAGTCACCGAGACCGGCCTGATGGAAGACATCAGCACCGCCGCCCAGCACCTGCTGAGCCTGCGCCGCTCCGGAGCACTGATTGCCATCGACGACTTCGGTACCGGCTACTCATCGCTCAGTTACCTGAAATCGCTGCCGCTGGACAAGATCAAGATCGACAAGAGCTTTGTCCAGGACCTGCTGGACGACGATGACGACGCCACCATCGTTCGCGCCATCATCCAGCTGGGCAAGAGCCTGGGAATGCAGGTGATCGCCGAAGGCGTGGAAACAGCCGAACAGGAAACCTACATCGTCGCCCAGGGTTGCCACGAAGGCCAGGGCTACCACTACAGCAAGCCGCTGTCGGCCCGTGAGCTGACCAACTTCCTCAAGCAGGCGCAGCGCAATCAGGTTTCGATACTCTGAGCCGCCTGACCGGTTACAGGCCGTGACTGGCATTTACACGAATTGCACGCCCGCCCCTTTACAGCAAATGCAAATCTTTCGCATGATGTTGCCGTTTCGCGTGCCACGGCGCACGGTCCACCCCTTGGTCCAACCACACGACGCAGGAAACCAATAATGATTCGAATGCCTCTGGCCTCCGCCAGTCTGCTGGCCATTGCCATCGCTCTCGCCGGTTGCGGTGAAGGCAAGGACGACAAGGCCGCCGCGCCGCAAGCCCAGGCACCTGCTGCCGCCAGCACCACTGCAACGGCGCCCGGGGCTGTCGACGAAGCTGCCGGCAAAGCCGTGGTCAAACACTACGCCGAGCTTGTCTACGCCGTGTACAGCGACTCGCTGAGCACCGCCAAGACCCTGCAGACCGCAGTCGACGCGTTCCTGGCCAAGCCCAATGACGAAACCCTGAAGGCAGCCAAGGAAGCCTGGGTCGCCTCGCGTGTACCTTACCTGCAGAGCGAAGCCTTCCGCTTCGGCAACACCATCATCGATGACTGGGAAGGCCAGGTGAACGCCTGGCCGCTGGACGAAGGCCTGATCGACTACGTCGACAAGAGCTATGAGCACGCCCTCGGCAACCCGGCGGCCAACGCCAACATCATCGCCAATACCGAGATCCAGGTGGGCGAAGAGAAGATCGACGTCAAGGACATCACCCCCGAGAAGCTGGCCAGCCTGAACGAGCTGGGCGGCTCCGAGGCCAACGTCGCCACCGGCTACCACGCCATCGAGTTCCTGCTCTGGGGCCAGGACCTGAACGGCACCGGCCCGGGCGCGGGCAACCGTCCAGCGTCGGACTACCTGGAAGGCAACGGCGCCACCGGTGGCCACAACGACCGCCGTCGTGCCTACCTGAAAGCGGTCACCGACCTGTTGGTCAAGGACCTCGAAGAGATGGTCGGCAACTGGGCACCGAACGTCGCCGACAACTACCGCGCCAAGCTGGAAGCCGAGTCGGTCAACGACGGCCTGCGCAAGATGCTGTTCGGCATGGGCAGCCTGTCGCTGGGCGAACTGGCTGGCGAGCGCATGAAGGTTTCGCTTGAAGCCAATTCGCCGGAAGACGAGCACGACTGCTTCAGCGACAACACCCACTACTCGCACTTCTACGACGCCAAGGGCATCCGCAACGTCTACCTGGGCGAGTACACCCGACCGGACGGCAGCAAGGTGACCGGCCCGAGCCTGTCGTCGCTGGTGGCCAAGGTCGACCCGGCCGCCGACGCCACCCTCAAGGCCGACCTGGAAGCCACCGAAGCCAAGATCCAGGTAATCGTCGACCACGCTCTCAAGGGCGAGCACTACGACCAGCTGATCGCAGCCGACAACGCTGCCGGCAACCAGATCGTACGCGACGCCATCGCCGCCCTGGTCAAGCAGACCGGTGCGATCGAGCAGGCCGCGGGCAAGCTGGGCATTGCCAACCTGAACCCGGATACCGCGGATCACGAGTTCTGATCCTGCTGTAGTGGTTCTGGAAGAGGCGGCCTTCGGGTCGCCTTTTTCGTTCAGGCAACACACACCCTTGTGGGAGCTGCCTTGTGTCGCGAAAGGGCTGCAAAGCATTCCCAGGATTTCGGCACCGATGCAAACAATGCGGGGGGCCGCTTTGCGGCCCTTTCGCGACACAAGGCCGCTCCCACAAGAGACCGAGCATGCCTGCATGGCCAACTGGCGCCGATTTCATCCAGCAATTGCAAATTGCTCTTATTCAAACTCCCTCACCCTGCTAAGCTTGCACGCCGGTTTTTCGCTCACGCCCAGGATTCTCGATGTCCTTGTCGCTGTCCCGACTCTCCCCCCTGCTGCTGACCTTTGCCCTCGCCGCCTGTGACGACGCCCCGCGTTTCACCCAGGCCGAGCCCGGTGAAGCGTTGTCGGGCGGCAAAGCCACCGTGCAGCGCACTGACCGCCATGCCTATTCCCTGCCCTCGGCCAACCTCTCGCCCGAGCGGCGCCTGGACTTCGCCGTAGGCAACAGCTTCTTCCGCAACCCCTGGGTGATCGCCCCATCCACCACCACCGCACGTGACGGCCTGGGGCCCCTGTTCAACACCAATGCCTGCCAGAACTGCCACGTGCGCGACGGCCGAGGCCACCCGCCAGAGCCAGGCGACAGCAACGCCGTATCGATGCTGGTACGCCTTTCGATCCCCGACCAGCCCTACCTTGCCAAGGTGGTTGAACGCCTTGGCGTGGTGCCGGAGCCGGTCTATGGCACCCAGTTGCAGGACATGGCCATCCCGGGCGTCACACCGGAAGGCAAGGTGCGGGTCAGCTACACCAGCGAAACGGTGTCGTTCAAGGACGGCCACCAGGTCGAGCTGCGCAAGCCGGCCTTGCAGATCACCCAGCTCGGCTATGGCGTGATGCACCCCGACACACGCTTTTCGGCGCGGGTGGCACCGCCGATGATCGGCCTGGGCCTGCTCGAAGCCATCCCCGAAGCCGACCTGCTGGCCAACGAAGACCCCGACGACCGTAACCGCGACGGCATCCGTGGCCGGGCCAACCGGGTGTGGGACGACGCCCTGGGCAAGACCGTGGTCGGCCGCTTCGGCTGGAAGGCCGGGCAGCCCAACGTAAACCAGCAGAACGTGCACGCCTTTGCCGGTGACATGGGCCTGACCACCACCCTGCAGCCCAACGACGACTGCACCCCGGCGCAGGCCGACTGCCTGGCCGCAGCCAACGGCGACGGTGCCGACGGCGAAAAGGAAGTCAGCGACAACATCCTGCGGCTGGTCACCTTCTACACCCGCAACCTGGCCGTACCGGCCCGTCGTGACGTGGGCTCACCGCAAGTGCTGGCGGGCAAGAACCTGTTCTACCAGGCCGGTTGCCAGGGATGCCATACACCACAGTTCACCACCGCCGCGAACGCCGCCGAGCCGGAACTGGCCAACCAGGTGATCCGCCCTTACAGCGACCTGCTGCTGCACGACATGGGCCCGGGCCTGGCCGATGAACGCACCGAATTCGCAGCCAACGGCCAGGACTGGCGCACCCCGCCACTGTGGGGCATAGGCCTGAGCGAAACGGTCAGTGGCCACAGCCAGTTCCTGCACGATGGCCGCGCCCGCAACCTGCTCGAAGCCGTGCTCTGGCACGGTGGCGAGGCCGAGGCGGCACGCAATTTCGTACTCACTTTCAATGCCGGGCAGCGTGCCGCGTTGCTGGCTTTCCTGAACTCACTTTAAAGCGCAAAGGAGCCGGGCATGTTCCGACCCAAACTGTTGTTCACCAGCCTCGCCGCACTCGCCCTCGGCGCCTGCTCGCCGCAGGACCCGCAAGCCGTGACCTCCGCTGCCATCGCCAAGCAGGTAATCCTGCCCACCTACAGCCGCTGGGTCGAAGCCGACCGCATGCTGGCCGCTAGCGCCCTGGCTTACTGCGAAGGCAAGGAAACCCTGGACAAGGCCCGTGCCGACTTCCTCAACGCGCAAAAGGCATGGGCCGAGCTGCAACCGCTGCTGGTCGGCCCTCTGGCCGAAGGCAACCGCGCCTGGCAGGTACAGTTCTGGCCCGACAAGAAGAACCTTGTCGGCCGCCAGGTTGAGCAGCTGGTCAGCACCGACCAGCCGGTCGATGCCGCGGCCTTGGGCAAGGCCAGCGTGGTGGTACGTGGCCTGTCGGCCTACGAGTACATCCTCTTCGACAGCAAGCCGGACATCGCCACTGCCGAGCAGAAAGCCCGCTACTGCCCGCTGCTGGTGGCCATCGGTGAACACCAGAAGGCCCTGGCCGAAGAGATCCTCAAGGGCTGGAACAGCACCGACGGCATGCTCTCGCAGATGACCAAGTTCCCCAACCAGCGCTACGCCGATTCCCACGAGGCCATCGCCGACCTGCTACGCGCCCAGGTCACCGCCCTGGACAGCCTGAAGAAAAAGCTCGGTGCGCCGATGGGCCGCCAGAGCAAGGGTATCCCGCAGCCACTGCAGGCCGAAGCCTGGCGCAGCCACAACTCGCTCAAAAGCCTGGAGGCCAGCCTCAAGGCCGCCGAAGCGGTCTGGGTCGGGGTCGACAACCAAGGCCTGCGCGGCTTGCTGTCCAGCGATCAGAAAGCCCTGGCGGACAAGATCGACGCCGCCTACGCTGCCTCGCTCAAACTGCTGGCCGATAACCAGAAAACCCTGGGCGAGCTGCTGGCGGACGACGCTGGCCAGCAAACCCTGAACCAGATCTACGACAGCCTCAACGCCGTCCACCGCCTGCACGAAGGCGACCTGGCCAAGGCGTTGAACATCCAGCTGGGCTTCAATGCCAACGACGGTGACTGATCATGCTGCGACGCCAGGCCCTCAAACTCGGTAGCGTATTGCTCAGCGCCCTCACCCTGGGCGGCTGGAGCCTGTTCCGCAACAAAGGCAGCGAGCCCCTGCTGCTGTCGGCGCGTGACGACGGCGACGGCAAGCACTACGCGGTCGGGTTCCGCCTGGACGGCACCCAGGTGTTCAGCACCCAGGTCGCCCAACGTTGCCATGCCATCATCCATCACCCGCAACTGCCGATCGCCCTGTTCGTCGCCCGCCGCCCCGGCACCGAAAGCTACCTGGTCGACCTGCGCGACGGGCGCCTGCTGCAGACCGTCACCTCACAGCCGAACCGGCACTTCTACGGCCACGCCGTCATCCACAAAGGTGGCGAATGGCTGTATGCCACCGAGAACGACACCACCGACCCGGGGCGTGGCGTACTCGGTGTGTATCGCTTCGATGGCGAGCGCCTGGTGCACAGCGGCGAGATTCCGACCCACGGCATTGGCCCGCACGAAGTGGCCTGGCTGCCGGACGGCGAGACGCTGGTCGTGGCCAACGGCGGTATCCGCACCGAAGCCGAAAGCCGTGTGGAGATGAACCTCGACGCAATGGAACCGAGCCTGGTGCTGATGCAGCGCGGCGGTACCCTGCTGAGCAAGGAAACCCTGGCCCAGCCGATGAACAGCGTGCGCCACTTGGCGGTGGGCAGCGATGGCACCATCGCCGCCTGCCAGCAGTTCATGGGTGATGCCGATGAAACCGCCGAACTGCTGGCAATCAAGCGCCCGGGTGAGCCGTTCAAGGCCTTCCCGGTGCCAGAACGGCAGTTGCAGGCCATGGCCCAGTACACCGCCAGCGTGGCTATTCACAGCGAGCTGCGGCTGGTAGCGCTGACTGCGCCACGGGCCAACCGCCTGTTCGTCTGGGACCTGGACAGCGGCGCGGTACGGCTGGATGCACCAATGCCCGATTGCGCGGGGGTGGGCGCGGTGCAGGACGGTTTTGTCGTCACCTCCGGGCAGGGCCGTTGCCGGTTCTATGATTGCCGCAAGGCCGAGCTGGTCGGGCAGCCGATGAACCTGCCGTCCGGTTTTTGGGACAACCACCTGCATCTCGTCTGATTTTCGGGTTGGCCGTACTGGCCTCTTCGCGGCTAAAGCCGCTCCCACAGGGACCGCGCAACCCGCTGACTACGCGGTCCCTGTGGGAGCAGCTTTAGCCGCGAAGGGGTCCTTACCGGCATTCCACTCCCCTTCCATCAAAAAACAGTCAATAATTCCCCCATCCACGTGGGCAGGATCGCCCGTTGTCGTGTCCAAGCGAATAACAACCGAATCCAAGGAACCGGACCTATGCTGCGCCGCCGCATGCTCATCATGTTGGCCGTGGTTCTGCTGATCGTGCTGGCCCTGGGGGGCTACAAAGCCTTTTCGATCTACCAGCAGATCCAGATGTTCACTGCCCCCAAGCCGCCAATCACCGTGGCGGCCGCCTTGGCCGAACAGCGCCCGTGGCAAGAGCGCCTGCCTGCCGTCGGCAGCCTCAAGGCGCTACAGGGCGTGGAGCTGAGCCTGGAGGTGGAAGGCATCGTCAAGGCCCTGCACTTCGACTCGGGCCAGCAGGTCAAGGCCGGGCAACTGCTACTGCAACTCAATGACGACCAGGAAACCGCCCTGCTCGGCACCGCCCAGGCCGACCTGGGCCTGGCCAAGGTCGATTTCGGCCGTGGCAGCCAGCTGGTCGGCGACTCGGCCATCTCCCGGGGCGAGTTCGACCGCCTCACCGCCCAGTACCGGCGCAACCAGGCGGTGGTCGATCAGCTCAAGGCGTCAAAGACCAAGAAGAGCATCAGCGCCCCGTTCAACGGCACCATTGGCATTCGCCAGGTGGACGTTGGCGACTACCTGGCCGCCGGCACGGTGATCGCCACCCTGCAGGACACGTCCAGCCTCTACGTCGACTTCAACGTCCCGGAACAGTCCCTGCCGCACCTGAGCCTGGGCCAGCAGGTGCTGGTGCAGGTGGCTGCCTACCCGGGCCAGACCTTCCCCGCCCGCCTCAGCGCCATCAACCCCAAGGTCGAGGAAACCACGCGCAACCTGCTGGTGCGCGCGACCATGGCCAACCCGGACGGCAAGCTGCTGCCGGGCATGTTCGCCAGCCTGCTGATCCTGCTGCCCAACCCGCAGCCGCAAGTGGTAGTGCCGGAAAGCGCCATCACCTACACCCTGTATGGCAACTCGGTGTATGTCGCCACACCGAAAAAGGACAAGGACGGCAAGCCGGAAAACGACGACAACGGCCAGCCGCAGCTCACCGCCGAGCAGCGCACGGTGCAGACCGGAGAGCGCCGTGACGGCATGGTGGTGGTCAGCAAGGGCCTGCAGGCCGGGGAACAGGTGGTCACCGCCGGCCAACTGAAGCTTACCCCCGGCGCCGCGATCCGCATCGGCCAGGACAAAGCCCTCAAGCCCGCACAGGGCGCGCCGGGCAAGGACTGACAGGAGGCTGGCATGGCGTTCACCGACCCATTCATCCGCCGCCCGGTGCTGGCCAGCGTGGTCAGCCTGCTGATCCTGCTGCTGGGCTTCCAGGCCTGGAACAAGCTGCAGATCCGCCAGTACCCGCAAATGGAAAACGCCCTGATCACGGTGACCACCGCTTACCCCGGTGCCAATGCCGAGACCATCCAGGGCTATATCACCCAGCCGCTGCAGCAAAGCCTGGCCAGCGCCGAAGGCATCGACTACATGACTTCGGTGAGCCGGCAGAACTTCTCGATCATTTCCATCTACGCACGCGTCGGCGCCGACAGCGACCGGTTGTTCACCGAGCTGCTGGCCAAGGCCAACGAAGTGCGCAACAAGCTGCCCCAGGACTCGGAAGACCCGGTACTGAGCAAGGAAGCCGCCGATGCCTCGGCGCTGATGTACATCAGTTTCTACAGCAAGGAGATGAGCAACCCGCAAATCACCGACTACCTGTCGCGGGTGATCCAGCCCAAGCTGGCGACCCTGCCGGGCATGGCCGAAGCGGAAATCCTCGGCAACCAGGTGTTTGCCATGCGCATCTGGATCGACCCGGTGAAACTGGCCGGCTACGGCCTGTCGGCCACCGACGTGACCAATGCCGTGCGTCGCTACAACTTCCTTTCCGCCGCCGGCGAGGTGAAGGGCGAATACGTGGTCACCAGCATCAACGCCAGCACCGAGCTGAAGTCAGCCGAGGCGTTCGCCGCCCTGCCGGTCAAGACCAGTGGCGACAGCCGCGTGCTGCTGGGCGATGTGGCACGGGTCGAGATGGGTGCGGAAAACTACGACACGGTCAGCTCGTTCGACGGCACCCCATCGGTGTACATCGGCATCAAGGCCACACCGGCCGCCAACCCGCTTGACGTCATCAAGGAAGTGCGGCACATCATGCCCGAGCTGGAAAGCCAGTTGCCCTCGGCACTGAAGGTATCGATCGCCTACGACGCCACGCTGTTCATCCAGGCCTCCATCGATGAAGTGATCAAGACCCTCGGCGAAGCGGTATTGATCGTCATTGTGGTGGTGTTCCTGTTCCTCGGTGCCCTGCGCTCGGTGCTGATCCCGGTGGTGACCATCCCGCTGTCGATGATCGGCGTGCTGTTCTTCATGCAGATGATGGGCTACTCGCTCAACCTGCTGACCCTGCTGGCCATGGTGCTGGCTATCGGGCTGGTGGTGGACGATGCGATTGTCGTGGTGGAGAACATCCACCGGCACATGGAAGAAGGCAAGTCGCCGTTCGACGCAGCCCTCGAGGGCGCCCGCGAAATCGCCATGCCGGTGGTGTCGATGACCATCACCCTGGCGGCGGTGTATGCACCGATAGGCTTCCTTACCGGACTCACCGGCGCCCTGTTCAAGGAGTTTGCCCTGACCCTGGCCGGTGCGGTGATCATCTCCGGTATCGTTGCCCTTACCCTGTCACCGATGATGTGTGCCCTTCTGCTGCGCCAGGAGCAGAACCCCAGCGGCCTGGCCCATCGCCTGGACGTGCTGTTCGAACGCCTGAAGGTGCGCTACCAGCGCCTGCTGCACGCAACCCTCGACAGCCGGCCGGTGGTGCTGGTGTTCGCCGTGATCATCCTGTGCCTGATCCCGGTGCTGCTGAAGTTCACCCAGAACGAACTGGCGCCCAACGAGGACCAGGGGGTGATCTTCATGATGAGCAGCTCGCCGCAGCCGGCCAACCTTGATTACCTCAACGCCTACACCGACGAATTCACCCCGCTGTTCAAGACCTTCCCCGAGTATTACTCGTCGTTCCAGATCAACGGTTTCAATGGCGTGCAGACCGGCATCGGTGGCTTCCTGCTCAAGCCCTGGAACGAGCGCGAGCGCACGCAAATGGAACTGCTGCCACTGGTGCAGGCAAAGCTCGAGGAAATCGCTGGCCTGCAGATCTTCGGCTTCAACCTGCCCTCACTGCCCGGCACCGGCGAGGGCTTGCCGTTCCAGTTCGTGATCAACAGCGCTGGCGACTACCCCGCACTGCTGGATGTGGCACAGCGCATCAAGGCTCGCGCCCAGGAGTCCTGCAAGTTCGCCTTCCTCGACATCGACCTGGCCTTCGACAAGCCCGAGGTGGTGGTGGATATCGACAGGGCCAAGGCGGCGCAGATGGGGGTGTCGATGGATACTTTGGGCAGTAGCCTGGCGACCTTGCTGGGCGAGGCGGAAATCAACCGCTTCACCCTCGAAGGCCGCAGCTACAAGGTGATTGCCCAGGTCGAGCGACCGTACCGCGACAACCCCGGCTGGCTGAACAACTACTACGTGAAGAACGACCAGGGCCAGCTGCTGCCGCTATCGACCCTGATCACCCTCACCGACCGCGCCCGCCCGCGCCAGCTCAACCAGTTCCAGCAATTGAACTCGGCGATCATCCAGGGCGTGCCCACGGTCAGCCTGGGCGAGGCACTGAAGACCGTGCAGGGTATCGCCCGCGAAGAGGCTCCGGAAGGTTTCGCCTTCGACTACGCCGGCGTGGCCCGCCAGTACGTGCAGGAAGGCAGCGCGCTTTGGGTGACCTTCGGCCTGGCGTTGGCGATCATCTTCCTGGTGCTGGCGGCGCAGTTCGAAAGCTTCCGCGACCCGTTGGTGATTCTGGTGACAGTGCCGTTGTCGATCTGTGGCGCGCTGCTGCCGCTGTTCCTTGGCGTATCGAGCATGAACATCTACACCCAGGTCGGGCTGGTGACGCTGATCGGTCTGATCAGCAAGCACGGCATCCTCATTGTCGAGTTCGCCAACCAGTTGCGCAAGGAACTCGGCCTGGGCGCGCGTGAAGCGATCGAGGAAGCCGCTGCGATTCGCCTGCGACCAGTGTTGATGACCACGGCGGCGATGGTGTTCGGCATGGTGCCGCTGATTCTGGCGACCGGGGCGGGGGCTGTCAGCCGCTTTGACATCGGTACGGTGATTGCCACCGGGATGTCGATTGGCACGCTGTTTACCCTGTTTGTGCTGCCTTGTATCTACACCTTGCTGGCGCACAAGGAGGTGGCCAGAGAGACATCGGTTGCCTGAACCGGCCTCTTCGCGGGTAAACCCGCTCCCACAGGTACTGCACCAATTTCGGATCCGGTGCCGTACCTGTGGGAGCGGGTTTACCCGCGAAGAAGCCGGCAAGGCATTTCCATCTACCACCGGGTTCAACCGAACGGCCGCAACCCCTGGCGCATGCCGAACAGGAACAGCAACAGGTCATGATCTGGCGCGACCTTGGCCTGTTGCTGCGGTTTCACATCCCGCGGCAACGCGCACTGGTCGGCCATCTCGGCCTTGCTGAACACGGTCGGCCTCGGCTCTTCCCAGGCCGCCACTGCCACGGTGGTCACCGCCAGTCCAGCTACCAGGAACAAAGCTCGAGCTATTTCTAGTTTCATTACCCTAACCCTTTGACAGCGCTGCCAAACGCCATCTGGTAAAAGTAGAGCAGGGTTTGCCATTCTGCGTCATTGATCGACGAGTGGCGGCGCAGCTGGCGCAGGTCATTGCTCGCCGCGCGCTGGCAGCTGATGCGCCGCCGGCACTTTTCCAGATCCAGTAGCGCGACTTCGACCCGGGCCTGATCGCCCTCGCCAATAACCTTGATGAACACATGCTTGCCATACAGGCAGCCGTGCTGCCAGTGTCCCAGGTGCATGCGTGCCAGGTTGTCCGCCAGGTCCTTGAGCATGCGCTCATGCACCACTTGCGGATAACGCTCACGGGCACCTTCGGCATGCCAGGTGTCCAGTTCGACGAAGCCGTCGAGTGCTTCGCTCACCAACAGCGCACGCCACTGGTGATCGGCATCACGCTCGGCGCCACAGAAGACGATGCGCGGTACACGCACGCCCAGTTGCTCGAAGCTGTTCAACGCATCGAGTTCACGCAATACGGTCGGCCGGCCGAAAGGGTGCAGGAGGCTACGGTAGATATGCCCGACCTGGCGCTTGGCATACAGCAGCTTGCCATTGCCATCGCTGAGGCGTTGCACACCACTCTCGCCACCGCGCCGCTGGTTAGGCTCCTCGACCCACTCGCCCTGCTGGCGCCAGTAAAAATCGAACCGCGACTCCCCTTTCTGGGCTACAGCCATCAAACACTACCCCTTACGCAATACATAGACCCGCCACATGGCATAGAACGGCAGGAAGTCGAGGCGTTCCTGGATTCTGAAGCCGGCGGCTCGGAATTCTTCTTCGACCGTGTCGGCCGGTAACACAAAACGGTTCTGGTAATTATCCTGGTCGCCCTTCCTGGCGCTGCGGCGCTTTTCCAGCTTTTTCCGGCGCCAAGCCTTGAAGTTTCCATCCACCCACAACGACAGGATCACACTATCACGGCTAACCCTTTGAAATTCCGAAAGAATGGTTTTTCTGTGCGCCGCTTCGCCAATGTGGTGGAACAGGCGCATGCAGAAAATGCTGTCCACCGAGTTGTCCGGCAGGTCGATAGCAAACGCCGAAGTTTGCAAAGGGCGTACCCGTGCCACCACCTCTGGCGCTTGTGCGGTACAGGCTGTCTCGATCATCGCTTCGGAGTTGTCGGCGCCGATGATCACCCGATTGGGCTTTTCTGCTAGCAACGGCCAGAAGCGGCCGGCACCGCATGGCAGGTCGAGGACCAGGCCAGGCTCACCAGCCAATGCCAAGGCGCGACGCGCCAGTTGCTCATCTCGCTTGTGGGAAAGGCGTCGCGCCAGGCCAGCCTGGTGCTTGAGAAAGTACTCGCGGGCATGTTCTTTGTCGTACTTCTCGGAAAACTCAAGCTTGATGGGGCTACGCATAGGGCATCTCCTGACTCCATTCCACCCACATTAGGTAAGCAAGCGTAGGAATCAGGTCATGCCGATGTGAAAAAAATGTTGAGCGCCGGACGGTTCGTTACAACTGATACTCAGCCAGCGCTTCCGGGTCGCCTTTGGATGCGGTATTGCTCAAGTCAACCCGGAAACGGCAACCATGCGGCAAGGTCGAGGTCAGGGTCACCTGCCAACCCTGGTCGTCGCAGATCCGCTGCACCAGCGACAAGCCCAGCCCAAGGCCCTCGCCACGCCGCTCATCGCCGCGCACAAATGGCTTGAACATCGCTTCGCGCTGCTCTTCAGGAATGCCCACACCGCTGTCTTCCACGCTGAAGCCATTGGCTTCCAGGCTCAAGCGAATGTAACCGCTGTCGGTATAGTGCGCAGCATTGCGCAACAGGTTGCCCATCACCGACTGCAGGAAGGTGGCGTTGTACAACACCGGGCTGGCACTGACACGGCCATCGTAATACAAGGCCAGGCCCTTCTGCTCGATGGTGTCGCGCCAGACACCGACAAGTTCATCGGCCACCTCCCTCAGGGTGGCCCGCGAAGCCACTGCACCCTCGTCGCGTTGTGCCCGGGCCAGCATCAGGAAGGTCTTGACCAGTTCGCGCATTTCTTCCGTGGCCCGCGCCACGCGCTCCACCTGGCTGCGCGAGCGGGCGTCCAGCGTCGGGTTCTCCATCAGCAGTTCACACGAGGTGGCCAGCACCATCAAGGGCGTGCGCAGTTCGTGGCTGACGTCGCTGGTGAACAACCGTTCGCGGGTCAGCGCATCGCGCAGGCGGCCCAGGGTATCGTCGAAGGCTACCGCCAACTGGCCGACTTCGTCCGCGGCATAGTCCGGCGCCAGCGGCGGGGCCAGGCCCAGCAACTGGTCACGGTGGCGTACCTGGCGCGCCAGGCGGATCACCGGCGCCATCACCCGGCGCGCCACCAGCCAGCCGAGAATGACCGCCAGCACCAGGCTGAGCACGAAGCCCACCACCACCACCGCGAACAGCACGCGCTCGCGCTCTTCGAAGTCGCTCTGGTCCTGCAGCAGCACATAGCGGCGGCCATCGACGATCTCGACCATGGCGTGGTACGAAAGCTGGTCGCGGAATACCTCGTGGAAGCCGCGGTCGAGGTGGCGCAGGTCCTTGGGCAGCTCGAAGTCGTCACGCCCGCCGCTGAAATAGAACAGCTGGTCGGGGCGTGGCCGGTGGCTCCAGTCACTGACGCTGTCCATGCGCAGCAGGCGCTGCAGGTCACCACCCAGCACCGAGGAAATCAGCCGCTCTTCGACCAGGTGCACCGTGCCGACGATACCGAAGGCGAAGGCCCCGGCCACCAGCGCGCTCATCAGGGCAAAGGCGATGATGATGCGCTGGGCAAGGCTTTGCTTAAACTCCATCACGGCCCTCGGCGAGGCGATAGCCGACGCCATGGACGGTATGCAGCAGCGGTTTTTCGAACGGTTTGTCGATCACCTGGCGCAGCTGGTGCACGTGGCTGCGCAGACTGTCGCTGTCGGGGCAGTCATCGCCCCACAGGGCTTCTTCCAGCACTTCACGGCGCAATACGTGCGGGCTTTTCTGCATCAGCACTGCCAGCAGCTTGAGGCCAACCGGGTTGAGCTTGAGCAGGCGGCCTTGGCGGGTGACTTCAAGGGTATCGAGGTCATAGCTGAGGTCGGCCACCTGCAGGGTGCGGCGCCCGCCGCCCTGTGCCCGGCGCAGCACCGCTTCGATGCGGGCGGCCAGCTCCGACAGGGCGAAGGGTTTGAGCAAGTAATCGTCGGCACCGGAGCGGAAGCCTTGCAGGCGGTCGTCCAGTTGGTCGCGGGCGGTGAGCATGATCACCGGCGTGTCGCGACGGGCGTCTTCGCGCAAGCGCTTGCACAGGGTGTAGCCGTCGATGCCGGGCAGCATGATGTCGAGCACGATCAGGTCATAGTGCTCGGTGGCAGCCAGGTGCAGGCCGGACAGGCCATCCTGGGCGCAGTCGACGGTGTAGCCCTTCATGCCGAGGTAATCGGCCAGGTTGGCCAGGATATCGCGGTTGTCTTCAACCAAAAGAATGCGCATCGGTTTCTCCTGTGCGGCGCTTCTCGCTGTGGTGCGCGGCAGGCGCAGCTTAAGGCCTATGCCTGCAGGGTGCCAGCCCCAGGGAAAATTCACCGCACTTGACGGTTTTTTCACTGATCCTTCACGGACACAGGATAGCGGGCGGCCGACAATGCCCGATCTTTTTTGCGCCCTGGAGCCGTCATGCTGCAACCAACCCGACCTCGCCCGATCAATTTCTGGCTGTATCTGGGGCTACCCCTGGCGACCGCGCTGGGCTTGATCCTGCTTGAACTGACCTCGGTCGACATGGACATTGCCAACCTGTTCTTCGACCCTGCTGCCGGGCAGTTCATCGGCCGCCACAGCTATTTGCTGGAGAACATCCTGCATGACCGGGTCAAGCAGGGGGTGATCCTGCTGGGGGTATTGTCGCTGGTGACCTTTGCTGCCAGCTTCTTCTGGAAGCGCCTGTTCGGCTGGCGCCGTGAGCTAGGCTGCCTGGTGCTTGCGCTGGGCCTGTCCACGGCATTTGTCACGCCGCTGAAGAAAGTGACCCAGGTGCAATGCCCGTGGAGCCTGACCCAGTTTGGCGGGAAGGAAACCTACAGCAAACTGCTGGAACCACGGCCGGTGACCGACAAGCCCGGGCTGTGCTGGCCGGGTGGGCATGCCGCGACCGGGTTCTGCCTGTTTGGTTTGTTCTTCATGTTGCGTGATCGCAAGCCGCGGCTGGCACGGGTGGCGTTGACGGTAGCCTTCGTGGCCGGGTCGGTGCTGTCACTGGGACGGATGATGCAGGGGGCGCACTTCCTGTCGCACAACGTGTGGACAGCGGTGTTCTGCTGGTTGATCGGATTGGGGTCGTATTACCTGGTTCTTTATCGGCGTGGGGTAGCTGAGGTGCCCGCCGTCGAGCGCAGCGTCGCCTGAGCCAGGTGCCTGCCTTGAGTTAGATGTGGTGCGTAAACCGAGCGCCGCCCGCGCGGCGCTTCGCGGGGCAAGCCCGCTCCCACATTTGTTGCAACGTACCGAACCTGAAAGGCCATGGTTGTCAGCTTTGTTGGGCTGACTGGATTTCTGAGTTGGCATTGCTGCAGCCCCACTTGTCTCAAGCCTTGTGCCAAGGCTGGCAACGCCTCTTCCACAGGCATGGCCACGTTGCAACAAATGTGGGAGCGGGCTTGCCCCGCGAAGCGCCGCGCGGGCGGCGCTCGATCTCACAGGCGCCACACAAAACACGCCGAAAAGAAAAAGCCCCGGTTCTCGCGACCCGGGGCTTTTTGATGGTGCAGGGGGTAAGGCTGGCTTACATCATGCCGCCCATGCCACCCATGCCGCCCATGTCAGGCATGCCAGCAGCTGGCTTGTCTTCCGGCAGGTCGGCAACCATGGCTTCGGTGGTGATCATCAGACCGCCGATCGAAGCAGCAGCTTGCAGCGCCGAACGGGTAACCTTGGCTGGGTCCAGGATACCCATCTCGATCATGTCGCCGTATTCGCCGGTAGCCGCGTTGTAACCGAAGTTACCCGAACCTTGCTTGACCTTGTCAGCAACCACGCTTGGCTCGTCGCCGGCGTTGGCAGTGATCTGGCGCAGCGGCGCTTCAACGGCGCGACGCAGCAGGGCGATACCGACGTTCTGGTCTTCGTTGTCGCCTTTGAGGTTGGCCAGGGCAGCCAGGGAGCGAACCAGGGCCACACCACCGCCAGGCACCACGCCTTCTTCAACGGCTGCACGGGTAGCGTGCAGGGCGTCTTCAACGCGGGCTTTCTTCTCTTTCATTTCAACTTCGGTGCCGGCACCGACCTTGATCACGGCAACACCGCCAGCCAGCTTGGCCAGACGCTCTTGCAGCTTCTCACGGTCGTAGTCCGAGGAAGTCTCTTCGATCTGGGCGCGGATCTGCTTGACGCGTGCTTCGATCTCGGTGTCGGCGCCAGCGCCGTCGATGATGGTGGTGTTTTCCTTGGACAGGATGACGCGCTTGGCGTTACCCAGGTGCTCCAGGGTAGCGGTTTCCAGGGACAGGCCGATTTCTTCGGAGATGACCTGGCCGCCAGTCAGGACGGCGATGTCCTGCAGCATGGCCTTGCGACGGTCGCCGAAGCCCGGAGCCTTGACCGCAGCAACCTTGACGATGCCGCGCATGTTGTTGACTACCAGGGTAGCCAGGGCTTCGCCTTCAACGTCTTCGGCAACGATCAGCAGTGGGCGGCCGGCCTTGGCAACGGCTTCCAGAACTGGCAGCAGCTCACGGATGTTGGAGATCTTCTTGTCGACCAGCAGCAGCAGCGGGCCTTCCAGCTCGGCAACCATGGTGTCCGGCTTGTTGACGAAGTACGGCGACAGGTAGCCACGGTCGAACTGCATGCCTTCTACGACCGACAGTTCGTTTTCCAGGCCCGAG